>Ga0325404_1004835_pt1 | contig 14273 bp, 19 predicted proteins | sample PopdelMetagenome_18_FD_205664 | JGI IMG/M metagenome (GOLD analysis project Ga0325404, IMG submission 205664) | Populus deltoides microbial communities from Bellville, Georgia, United States - Xylem-Control-R1 | ecosystem: Host-associated > Plants > Phyllosphere > Stem > Wood/Secondary xylem... | reverse complement strand
TTCTTCAAAATGCAGTTGAACACTCAAGTACATTATATTACTGATTCTGTTAAATCATTGAAATTCTTTATGTAGTTGTCATGAGGATCCGGTGGGAGTTTAGATTCCTGAAAAGGGTTTAGGAAACCGTGTTAATTTAATATACTAAGCTTTATGTGAAAAAAACTGATATTGGAAACATATGCTTTGATCCAGTATGTTTTACAGCTGAACTCATCATCTACCCGCAAGCTCTGATGTCCTAGCTCAGACCATAGCAGCAAGAACAACCTCAACTTTCAAGCACGGCTGTTTTGCTAGTTGATTGAATTCAGTTTCAGTCCCAGTAAGCCTGTTACCTGATTGAAGGCAACAAACTTGTTGCGTCATTTGTCCAACTGGCCTTGCTTGATTCAACTTTGGACTTGATAGGCTTGGGTTTCTGCTGGTAATTTTAGTCCTCATCTACACTAGCTCTACGCACAAGTTGTGGATCTTTTGTTTGAAAGTACTTGTTCTGCCTTTGCCTTTCTGACATGCCATCGCTGGATGTCCTGGGTAGAGGAGGGTAGAGGACTCTGCCGCAGCCATACACAATAAGCATTTGCAACTTTTGTTACTGTGGAGGACGTGCAATTTTACCATGGGATTATAACTTGACTTGCATTTTTGCTGATTCATTAAGGCTTCAAGGAGTTAGCAAGCTAGATTGTTGCCAAAAGCTAAATGATTGTTTTTGCCTCCAGATTCTTTGAAGGGAGTTCAAATTTCTTGATCACGTTTGTCCTTCCAAGTGCAGCCACATCTCAAAGCTCCCATTAGGAAGCTCAATGCAGTTGGAAGGTTCAGTAACTAAACTGCTATAGTTTCTTCACCAGGACCATTACTTACTTTATATATACTGTTGAAAGTAGTCGAATTTTTAAAGAGAACCCAGTATCCAGCAACATGAAACGAGATTGATCTGATAGATGAAGTGCCGTCTATCCAAATTCAAGGTTTCTTGGTAATGGACGGTATGTCTCAAAAAAAAAAAAAACCCTAGGAAAAAACATAAACCCCTACTAGCCAGCAATTGAAGTTTTTTTTTCCTTCCATATTCTGAACCCTAAGATTCTTGACCAAAGCACCAAAACAAGGAAAGATCAAGCTAAAAATCCTGGTAAAGATCCTTAAAACTCTCAAGTCCGTTAAGATTAACAGAAAATCAAACCAACAAGCTCTGCTTGATATGCCACGTGTCAAAAACCCACCACTTGATGTTAGATCCGAAACCTTCTCATTCCTAGCCTTCCCAAATTGAATATAACACAACCTCCGCGCTCTTTACAGATACTAAACGACTCTTCTAGTTCAACAAGACCCAGGCTTGTGTTGGCAATGGAGACTTTTACTAGCTTGTCCGCTAAGGTCTTTACAAAAAACAATAAAAAAACTCTATCACCATCAAGATCAGCTCTGCTTGGTCGATCTGATTTTGGTTTTTCTCCGTCTCCAAATCTAAAGAGACCACATTTTTAATCATTTGATTTTGTTTCGACGCAGAGATGCTCCATTGTTGGTCGTGAAATCTCACCCTGCACCTGATGCAGAGGTACCTTATTTCTTTAATGATTTCTTTTATTTTCATTTCATTGTGTATTTATATTTTTATTTATATCATTTTTCCTTTGAACAATAAACAGAATTCGTGTGTGATAAGAAACAAAACTCATAACTTTCATATATGAGCATGCATGAATGCATAAAAATCTATAGTTAATCATGGATCACTTCCGTTTCCTGGATTATAAATTATCAAGAGGAAACATGACAGGATCTCTTAGTCCGTTTTCCCTCTGAAGATACTCACAGCTTCAATGTTAACGAAGAGGACTCGCTATAGTCTTATAGAAGACTTAGCTGATGTGAAGAACCTGAAAGTCATAATTGTGATTATTAAATAAAGAAAAGGTGCACTAAATTCTACGTTCCCAAGTGGTATCAGTGGTCCAACAATGCAGTAGTATAAGATCACCCTTCAAGTTTTGTTCCAAATTGGTAAATGAGCCTTGCTCTTGCTCCAGAGAGGTCACTTTTAAGATCTAGATAAGGCTGGAGTTCTTGTTTTCTGCTGAAGTTCTTTTTATCATAGCTTAGGAGCTTAATTGAGTTCATTCAAAAAGCTTCATCTCGATTGATTTAAATTTTCAAATAGGTCTTGAATGGCTTCGACACTGCCGTATCCCGGAACCAAAAAATAAGTAAGTTACAGTGTGTTCCATATTCTTCGATCCAAGTTTGTGCTTACTGTGATTTCAAAACAATGATTGTAGCTTCTCTGCTTCTCAGCACCGGAAAAAACTGTTCATGTGAAGTTCTATTTGCAGAAGGAGTGTGTATTCGGTGAGCAATTTCTCCTAGTTGGGGAAGATCGAATGGTTGGTCTGCGGGATCCATCAAGTGCCATACCACTCAACTGGTCAGAGGGACACACATGGAGTGTTGAGCTGGTAAGGAGGAACTATCAAAATAGCTATTATACTGGTATTCGATAAGATATACAATACAGAATCTGGATTCTGGCAGGATGTACGAGTCAATTTGACGATGCAATACAGGTTTATTCTTAAAAGAAGCACAGGAGAAATCGTTTGGCAGCCTGGCCCAGATAGAACTTTCAAGACATGGGAAAGCAATAGCAGTATAGTGATTGCTGAGGATTGGGAAAATGCTGGAGCTCAAAAAGTTATTGAGGAGCAAGTTATCAATACTCCAGATTTGGAGCCTGTTGTTGCTGTAAATGTTTCCCATAGAGGGGAGGAAGTTACACCTGATTTCAACAAGGATATAATGCTTTCAGGGCTGTTGAATCCTATAACAGATTGTGCAGAACAAAACGTAAAGAAAGACAAGTCGTGTGGAAGATTGAATTTTATTGATTGCATAACCCTGGAGTTTTTGTTTAACAGAAAAACAATCAAATCTGCTGATCACATAACAAAATTCTAATAAAAAAATAAGAAAATAATAACATAATTTACTCTTAAAGACTTGGTTTTCAAGTAGAAATATTCCAGCTAATCTCCTCAGCAATCCTCCTAATCTTTTGCACCATTTAAGATATTCTTTCAACACTTCTTATCTAACAACAGCAGCAGACACCTAGCTTGCTTCTTAATTCTTCAAAATTCGCTTCTGAAAGAGCTTTAGTTAACACATCTGTAATTTGATCATTAGTTCTGCAAGAAAGTTGAATAACATCACCTTCTTTCTGGACTTCTCTAAAAAAAATACAATTTGATTTTAAAGTGCTTAATCCTGCAATGAAAAACATGATTATTTGCAAAAGAAATTGTAGCCTGGTTGTCAACATAAATCTGTGTTGGCTCAAGTTGATCCATATGCAAATCAGCAAGTATTTTCTTGATCCAAATTGCTTGATGTACAACAGTAATAGCTGCTACATATTCAACCTCAGCTGTGCTTTGAGCAACAAACAACTTGCTTTCTTAAACACACTTTTTTAAACACCAAAAGAACATTCTTGATCCAAAGCTGAAACAATAGCCTGCAGTACTTTTCATATCATCCACAAATCCTGCCCAGTTATTGTCAGAATAGCCATAAAGCATAAAATTATTAAGATGAGAAAATTTTATACCATAGTTCATAGTACCCTTGATATATCTTACAATCTTTTTGGTAGCTTGAAAATGTAATTCACTAGCATAATGCATGAATCATGAGAGCAAACTTACTGCAAAAGTAATATCAGGTCTTGTTGCTGTAAGATACATCAAACACTCAATTAAGCTCTTGTATTAACCTTCATTAACTTTGTTTGCTCCATCATCCTTGATGAATTTTTCCTTCAGATTCATAGGAGTGCTTGTGCTTTTGCATTTATCCATGTGAAACTTTTTCAGTATCTCCTTAGCATATTTCTTTTGACATATGAAGATTCCATCATCGCTTTGCTTCACCTCCATTCTTAGAAAATAGGACATCAAACCAAGGTCTGTCATCTCAAATACTTTGAGCATTTCAACGTTGAACTTTTCTATCAGTTTCTCATCACTTCATTTTACAAGCAAATCATCAACATAAATAATACAATAATTAAATTTGTATATGTTCCCTTTACATATAAAGTGGCATCATTTAGACTTTTAACAAAGCAAAGTTTATGAAGATATTCATCAATTCTGTTATACCATGGCCTGGGAGCATGTTTAAGATCATTTAATGTCTTATTTAACAATTATACCTTTTGCTTTTGCCTCTTGGCTTCAAAACCTTCTGGTTGCTCTATAAAAATATCCTCTTACAGATAATCATTAAAAAAAAAAGATTTTACATCTAACTGATAAACTTTCCAACTCTTCTGTGTTGGCAGTGCAAATAGCATTTTGATTGTATCAAGTTGTGCTATAGATGTAAAAGTTTTTGAGAAGTCCACTCCAAACACTTGAGCATAACCCTTCACAACCAATCTAGCCTTGTATTTGTTTATAGAAACATCTACATTAAGTTTAGTTCTATAAACCCACTTCAATCTTAGGCCTTTTCTATAGAGGTTTATCCACCGACACTTAGGTATCATTCTTTTCAATCATTTTAAGCTCCTATTTCATTGCTTTAATCCATTTATCATTCTTTACTGTCTCTTCAAACTCTGCAGGCTCAAAAACAACAATGTTACTTCTTTCATAAACATCAGATAAAGATCTTGTACCTTTGTTTGTCTCATTATCAATACTGTCAACAACTTTCCAAGTTAATGACTCCTCTTTCTCTTCTGGTTCCTTCCATTTCCATTGTTTGTCTTCCATAAAGTTAACATCTCTGCTTACTATAATTTTTCCATTTTATGGTTGGAAAATTCTGTAGGCTTTGGATGGACTTCTGTATCCAACGAATACTTCTAGTTTAGCCTTTGTATCCTGCTTGTCTCTTTTAACTTGTGGCATATAAGTAAAACAAAGACAACCAAAAGCTTTAAAATGTTGCAGGTTTGGTTTGTATCTACACTAAGCTTCAAATGAGGTTCTTTTCTGCAAAGCATTGGTTGACATCCTGTTCAGTAGATACACTATTGTGTTTGCAACCTCAACTCACAGTTTATTTGACAGTTCCTTTTCATGCATGATGCATCTAGTCATCTCCATGTTGCTCTTGTTTTTTCTTTCATTCACACCATTCTATTGTGGTGTGTATAGTGTTGTAAGTTGGTGTTCAATGCTAGATTCATCACAAAATTGTTGAAATCTTTCACTAATATATTCCTTCCCATTGTTAAACCTTATAGTCTGTATCCTATGGCCACTTTGATTTTCCACCCATGTTTTATACTTCCAAAATACATTAACAAAATCATATTTTGAATTTAAGAAAATAAATCCAATAAAATTAGGAATAATCATCTATAAAGATTTTATAGTATCTACTACCATTTAGTGAAACTGTTCTTTGATGACCTCTAACATCTGTGTGCACCAATTGAAGTTTATATGTTGCTCTTTATGCACTTTAAGGAAAATGTTTTCTAGCCTGCTTTCCATATTAACAAGCTGCAAAATTTGTTAATCTATTCTCCAGCCAAGGAACACCTCTCACACGATTATATCTCTATATGTACATCGATCTAGCATGATGAAATTGCGCAAGCCTTCGATGCCACAATTCTTTATTGCCTGTATTTATGGCAAAAGCAATATGCTCCTAGCTCCTCTATAAGGTTTAGAGCAAAATCTTTTTCTCCCATTTTCACCTTGAATACATTGTTGACTTGTTGTCTTTGATCAAGCACAATTTGTCTTCAAATATGACTTTGTAACCCTTCTCCATAAGTTGTCCAAATATGACTTTGAAACCCTTCTTTATAAGTTGTCCAACACTTAGCAAATTCTAATCAATGTTAGGTACATATAAAACATCTAAAATGTATTTCAAACTTGTCAGGCTATTTATAACAACAATTCCTTTGCCTTTGACTGAAATATAATCATCATTTCTAATTTTGACTTTGGAAATAACAATTTTTTCAAGCTTCTTGAACAACTTCTGATTATTTATCATGTGGTTTGTGCAACCACTATTAATCAGCTAGGAATCACATGAACTATTGCTTGTTGCAAAGCAATAAGATCTAGAAAACGAATACGATGAAGAGGCTTGGTGAGTGCATCAGCAAGTTGATCTGCTGAGGATACATGGGCAACACGAAGGACACCATTTTGTAATTGGTCCCTGATAAAGTGATAATCGATGGCAACATGTTTTATTTTTGAGTGAAAAACGGGATTAAAGTAGAGTTGGGTAGCTCCAACATTGTCACGGTATAAGATTGGACAACATAGAAGTTGAACATTTAGATCAGTTAGAAGATAGCAAAGCCAGTTGAGCTCAGTTGCTGCATTCACTACTGACCTGTATTCTGCTTCAGTTGAAGATCTTACAATAGTTTTCTGCTTCTCAGAACTCCATGAAATGGGATTGCGACCAAGATATATGACATAGGCACTGGTAGATGAGAAATCATCTTTGTCACTCGCCCAATCTGCGTCTGAATAGGCATGTAAATTTAATGGAGACCTGTGATGTATTTGGAGACCATCATTAATAGTTCCACATAGATAGCGTAAGAGGCGTTTAACAAAGCTCTAATGATTAGTTGTTGGAGTGTGCATGTATTGAGAGAGCTTGTTAACCGCAAATGCAAGATCTGGTCATGTAATCAAGAGATATTGAAGGCTGCCAATAATTGTTCTGTACTCAAAAGGATCAGGCAAGGCAGTGCTTGATTTTAACAAAGGTGGACTAGTTGGAATAGGAGTGAACACAGGTTTGGCATCTGCCATATGAGTTCGAGCTAGAATATCCAAAATATAATGCCTTTGAGATAATAAAATTCCATATTGATTGTGAACGACTTCCACGCCTAAAAAACACGATAGCTGTCCAAGATCTTTAATGGAAAACCGATGAGCAAGAACAGCCACAAAGAAGTCAATCATTGTAGTATGGTCACCAGTAATTATTAAATCATCCACATAAATCAGGATATACATTTTCTTTCCAGCAGTATTGAGAACAAATAATGATGTATCCATATGAGAATTTCTGAAACCTGAGTGAAGAAGGAAAGTGCGAAGTTCATGATACCATGCTCTAGGTGCTTGTTTGAGGTCATAGATTGCCTTTCGAAGTTTGCAGACATAGGATGGATGATCTTGATCAACAAAACCTTGTGGTTGTTGCATGTGGACAGTCTCGGAGAGATGGCTTTGAAGGAAAGCGTTGTTGACATCAAGTTGGCGTAAAGTCCAACCCCGAGATACAACAAGGTTGAGGACCACACATATTGTTGTTGGTTTTACTACAGGGCTGAATGTGTCAAGATAGTCAACACCAGGTCTTTGGTGAAATCCCTTTGCGACTAAACGTGCTTTGAACCTGTCAATAGAACCATCAGTGTTACGTTTAATTCGAAATATCCACTTACATCCAACTATATTCTGTGTAGAATCAGGTGGAACAAGTTTCCACCTTCCATTTCTGACTAAGGCATCACATTCATCAGATATAGCTTGACGCCACCTGGGATCGAGAAGGGCTTTAGTCACAGTGGTTGGTTCAAGATCACTGGATGTGGAGAGTCGGGTATGAAGATTCAGCTTAGTGATGGGTTTATGAATGTTGTTCTTAGCTCAGGTGGTCATGGAATGAGTGGGAAGGGTAGGAGTTTTAGGTGGGGAATGAAGGGTTGAGGTTGTATCTGTTGAGGATGTTATGAAAGGGGAGGTTGTATAGGTGGTGATGGTGGTTGGAAGCTGAATGGGGTTGGATGGTGGAGCTGCCCTTTGAGGTTGCTGAGTATTGAAGACTTCAGATGACATAGTGAGTGGTGGTTGTGAAGTGGGTGAAATAACTTTAATTGGTGCAGGAATCCAAGTGGTGATGGGATTTGAAAGTGAAATAGAGGATGAACCTGATAGTGAAGAGAAGGGAAACTGTGACTTAATAAATTTGACATGTCTTGAGACATAGATTCTGGAGGTGGAAGGATCAAGGCAATGTTATGCACTTTGAGTAAGAGAATACCCAAGGAAAACACATGGCTTAGACAGTGATTCAAGTTTGTGTGAGGTGTAAGGGCGGAGCCAAGGGTAGCATAGGCAGCCGAAGATTCGTAACTTGGAGTAGTTTGGGGCTGTTAGAAATATTTTGTGGTAGGGTGAGGACAAGTTTAAAGTGGGAATGGGCATTCTATTAATGAGATAGACGGCTGTGGCAAAGGCATAAGTCTAGTAAGAAGGGGGTAAAGAAGCATGTATGAGTAGGGCTATACCAGTTTCAACTATGTGAAGATGTCGTATTTCAGAGTAACCATTATGTTCGGGCGTGTGAGGGGGAGTTGTGAGATGAAAGATACCATTGGTGGAAAGAAAAGTAGCTAGAGAGATATAATCACCACCATTGTCAGAGTAGAGGGTTTTAATGGTGGAATTAAAGTGTTTTTCGACAATGACTTTGAATCGTATGAAAATGTCTTTGACATTAGATTTGTTTTTGAGTGGGTAAAACCAAATATATTTAGTGAAATGATCAATAAATATAACATAATATTTAAAGCCATTATGAGAGAAAATTGGCGAGGTCCATACATCAGAGAATATAATTTCAAGCGGTTTGGTGGAGAAAATTGTAGAGTTGGAGAAGGGCAGCTTGTGGCTTTTATTGCAAAGACACGCATTACATGAGTAATTGGAAGATAAAAAGGCAGACAAGCCTAAATAATTACTAGAGACAACATGTTTTAGAATTGAAAAGGCTGGATAGCCTAGGCGATGATGCTAGTCGAAGGACGTAGGCTTTATTGTTGAGAAAGCAATGAAAGGAGAGGAAGAGGGCCACTCATAGACACCATCTTTAGCTTGTCCTTGTAGCAGTGTTGTCTCGGTATGAAGTTCCTTAACAAGAAAAGTGGATGGTAAGAATTCTATGGAAACATTGTTAGAAGTGCAGAATTGTGAAATAGAGATGAGGTTCTTTTCCATAGAGGAAACACAGAGAACATTATGTAATTGAAATGTATAGAGAGGAGTTGTGAGAGAGGTGGAACCGGTGTGAGTGATGGGAAGAGTGGATCCATCTCCGATCATGATGTCATCAGTACCACTATATGGAGCATGCAGGGAGAGGTTGCTTAGATCTGAGGTGACATGGTGTGAAGCAACACTGTCTAAAAGCCAGGATGGCGTGGTGGAGGGATGGGTGGCAAGGTGAGCTTGTGGTTGCCAGGGTGTTCCTTGTTAGGGAGTGTTGGATGTGGGTAAAGGATGAACTGGTACAAGGCAAAAGGAAGGGCACCGATTGACAGTGTGACCCTGAATCCTGCAAATTTAGCAGTGACCAAGGTATGGTCTATGAGGAGGACGAGAGGTCGGTGATGAAATGGGTCTTGTAATGGGTACAATAGGTGAACGGTTGGAAAAGTTGTAGGATGAGCGCCAGTAATTTGTGGTATTGCTGCGAGGTGGAGAAGGACGCCAATTTTTGGTGTTGGTTCAATATGTGGGATTGGCAATAGCTGGAAAATGATGTGGCTCAGATGGGAGAGTTTGAAGGGAGGCCTTAAAATTGAGAAGTTTTTTGTGAAGTTCTTCAAATGTGATAGAGGTATCTCTGGCCTGGACAACATGAACTAATTCCTTATAATCATCACCGAGACCATCAAGTATTTTATCCGTGATTTCTTCAGCATCAAGGGAGGTGCCAAGAAGAGCAAGATCATCTGCTCGTGTTTTAATAGTTTGCATAAATTCAGTTATGCCAAGGGAGCTTTTGATGGTGTTTTTGAGTTGGTTTTTGATTTGTTTGATGCGACCACGAGAGGGTTTAACATAGGTATTTGCTAGAATTGTCTAGGCTTAGCTAGAGGTGGTGGCTTGAGCGATGAAAGGTATAATAGTAGGTGAAATGGAGCCAATAACAGCGTTGAGAATCAGTTGATCCTGACGGATCCATATAGTGTAATTAGGATTGGAAATGGTGGTATTGGCTTGAGTCAAGGTAGCTGGCGGGCATGGTTTGGAGCCATCAATATAGCCAAGAAGATCATAGCCAATGAATAAGGTTTGGAACTGAAGTTTTCAAGAGAGGTAATTGGTAGATGTGAGTTTGAGAGGGGCTTGAGCAACAACATTGATGCTGATGAGAGTTTGGTGTGATTCATTGGTGTTGAGAATGGTTGCAGAATTAGACTCTATAGCCATGAGTGTTAATGAATAGGGGAAAAAAAATGAAGTGAATCGGTTTAGGGCTCTGATACTATATAGGAATGATGAAATCAATCATATCTTTCATTTACATTTTGCAGCAGTTAAATACACATACAAGATAACAAATATTTGTTTTGAAATCCTAAACTATAGAGCAGTTCAAAACTGCTTCCTAACTTTAAAGGCTGTTGCAATCTATGCAACTTATTTGAATAATTCAAAACAGAGAAACTACAGGGCTGTTACAATCTATTGCAATCCATTGAGCTGTGATACCTTGTGTCTTTTCAATCTAGTTTCATCTCTCTTATAATCATCTTCTCTTGGCTTTGACTCAAATTCATCATCTTCGAGCCTTCTTAATTTCTTGTCTTCCCTTCTGATATAAACTTCTCTCAGCTTTGTGCAATTTCATTATCATCATGCTTTTTTGGTCTCTTTTTCTCTCTCCTATCACTTTGTGTAGGGTGGCTCTCTGAGGGCCTATCGTAGCTAGATCCTTCATCGCCTTCCTTGGGCCACCAAACATTTCATGTCCCCATTTAGAACTTTTATCTTGAGAACCCCAACCTATGTTTACAGCTCTCTAGATACAAAAGGAAAGGAAATCATAAATACGTGAGCCATCTATTTTAAAAAGCAAAATGAGTTGCAAGAACCTAATCTGCACAGCAAATTCAATAACCACATCCCACAAAGTAATTTACACCAGTAATATTTTTTGGTTCAAAAATGAACTAAAATCACAAGTAATAAAGCAGATAAGAGGATCGAGTGATAAGTTCCAAATCAAATAAACAAATACCCAGCCAATAAAGAAGGTATGAAAACAAGAAGCAACTACAACTTGAAAAATTAAGATTAAATTTTTTATTAAAGGATAAAATTAAAATTTCATAAAAGAGGCAAGAAAAAAATAAAGAACAAAAAATCAGGATCAAATTTGAAAAATTAGAAACAAAGAGAAAATTTTAGATTGAAGGATGCAATTAAAAAAAACTTATAAAAGGATACAAAAAATAAAGAATCAAAAGAATGAAAATTGATACTCAAATATTCTCAGGAGGATTGTTTTGAAATTCTAAATGTCAGACATGAATTTCGAGGGAGAAGAGAGAAAAAAATAAAGAAAATGGCTCCATGACAATCCATCCAACACGAGCTGCTTATGGAGGAAGGGGATGCCGCGGGCAATCAACTGACATGGTGGAGGTAGATTTTCAACTACAGGATAACTCTTCACACACCTTCAAAACTCCATGGCACCTTTCATGCACTTCCACAGGGTGGGCATGCGCCTAAAAAACTTGAATTTTTTATAATTTTTTAATTACTGTAAAAGTAAATTTACTCATCTACTTGTTTGATTATAATAAAAAATCTCAGATAAAAATACCAAAATACCCTCAAAAGAAACCTAAATTAATTTTGTCACCAAAAATAATTTAGTCAATTTATTGTGCTAAAAATATAAAATATCTCACTTCATATATATATATATATATATATATATATATATATATATGGGGTTAAAAAAATTATTTTTAATGCATTCTCAAACGAAAAGCATTTTGAGAATAACCCTCACCACTATCCTAAATACCTCAAGGAAGTTTAAGAAGAATTCAAAAAAACTTCGGCTGATAGTGATGCCTCCAATGAATATTTAAAATTGTTATATATGGTAATTTTTAAAATAACTTTTTGCTTAAAAGTGCATTAAAGTAAATGTTTTTATTTTTTTTATTTTTGACATCAGCACATCATAAATAATTAAACAAAACATTAATTTAATATTTTTCAAGTAAAAAACACTTTTAAAAAATATTTAAAAACATAAAAAAAATTATGTGAAACACAAATTTAAATCCAATACCTCAATCACATTTCTCCTCCTGTGTCCTTATAAAAGATATTTTTAGTTTTTTTTTAAATGGCTAGATTAGAATTTATCTATAAGTGGGGTTTTTCTCTTTTTCCTTTTCTTTTCAATTTCAACTTAAAAATATTATCAAACTAGGTTACATGTAATGAATTCAGATTTTTGATGATGTATTTAGAATTAGAGAGATGGAGCAAAACTCTTTCATTTACTTTCTCATGTCTGGCCATAAATTTGGGCCTAGCTTTAATAGATTTGGATCATGTATGGATACTACAGCGGATCAATTTACTTATGCTCGGAAACATGGCTACTCACGACCCTGACCTGTAGTCTGTAGACCATTTAAAGGTTAAATTAAATTAATTAAAATTTTTATAGATGCTCTTGTGATGCACAAATCAAATATGTGTGCGCAAACTAGTCCACTACATTAAAGCTTGTTACCCATATGATTTTTTTATTTTTTAAAATTTATTTTTTATTTTTTTAATTGATATTTATTTTATTTAAAATTATTTTTTATTTTTTTCATTAAATTGCATCCTTCTTTTAGAGATTTTATCCTTATTTTTTTTTAATTATTTTACAGGTTTTTTTATTAATTGTTTCCCACCAATCTTATCCTTCAAATATAAATTGGTTGAGAATTATATTTTTTAATTGAATTTGAATAATAAAATTTATGGAATATGACTTTTAGAGATTAAACCAAATTTGAAAGATTGGCTGGGTTTTCCTTGTTTTATTTTTAAATTGATATTTTCTTATTTTTTAAACTTTTTTTTCGGTTTGATTCTATTAGATTAGCCCTTAATAATTTTTTTCTATTCACCCCTACTATTTTTTTAATCTATAAATTAATCTATCATATTACAAATGATTTTTAATTTCACCCCTATGATTTTTTTAATCTATAAATTAATCTATCATAATACAAATGATTTTTAATTTCACCCCTATGATTTTTTTAATCTTTCAAGTTTGGTCCTAATTCTTTTAATTGTAATTTTTTTTGTTGGGGATATTTTTTGACTTTTTTGATTTTATCCTTATTGGGTTTTGTCCCGTAAAATTTAAAGCTCATTCTTTTTTTGTTTATAGGTTTTTTTATTAATAATTTTTTTAAAATATTCCATCCTTTTAAAATTAAATTGAATGACATTTAAGTTTTTTAATTGAACTCGGATCCATTATTTAACAAGTTGCAAATTTTTTTAGATTAAACTAGATTTAAAAAGTTTTTTTTTAAGTAGATGTTTTATGTTTTGTTTTAGTATAATTTTTTTTTCCAGTTAATTTTTAATAAAATTAGATTATTTGATGATTCGAAGAGGCTCTAGAGTTAAGGGTATGAATTTTTTTTATCAGTATATTATTATTATTATTATTTTCTGCCTTATTTAAATTGTTATTTTAACCGATGATTTAGGACTAATATTTTTTTTAACATGTTGCTTTTTTACAAAGCGCTGAGAAGATATATAATATATATTTAAAATGCGCATACTGTGTTGTTACTGTTTTCCGGCAAGAGGACAGGACAAAGAAAAACAAAGACAGTAACTGGCCACAGAAAAAGCTGAAAAGTAAATTCTTGTCACCAACGCATAATCCAAAAAAAAAAAACACTTAAAAATCCAAGAAAGACTGTGGGACGTGGTAATTTCTCAGCGTACTATTTCCTATCCGTTCATTAAAATCCAAACCTTTAGAAAAGAAAAGGCGTACAACTACTATCCGTTCTTTATAAATCTGTCTCACCCGTGATCATCATCATCATCATCATCATCAGTTTAGATTTGGATTCACCTAAACACCTAATTATAATCAGACTTAAAAGTCAAGTCAAGCATATTACTATGATTCTCTCCTTTCCAAGGCATATACCCTCCTCTCCTCTGCTCTGCTTCATAAATAGCAATCTACTTTCCTGTCGGCTACTCCATTATTATTATTAGTATTATACCTCTCACCCAAATGCACCCTTTCCTGTCCTAGATAGGACTTTCCTTTCCCAGACTGATCACTGGAATTTTCCAGTTCCCGTTCACCGGAAATGACTTCTCGTCGACTATCGCTCACCTCTTTGCTCTTTCTTTATCTAGTAGTTTCCTCTCAGTCCCTAGACTTTGATGATTTACACA
>Ga0325404_1004834_pt1 | contig 14274 bp, 10 predicted proteins | sample PopdelMetagenome_18_FD_205664 | JGI IMG/M metagenome (GOLD analysis project Ga0325404, IMG submission 205664) | Populus deltoides microbial communities from Bellville, Georgia, United States - Xylem-Control-R1 | ecosystem: Host-associated > Plants > Phyllosphere > Stem > Wood/Secondary xylem... | reverse complement strand
GTTTATTGTAGATTGTTTTAATAAAATTATTTTTTTTATACCTGTAAGTTTTGAAGTTGGGGGTTTCTTGGTTTTTTTTACTGCCGGTCAGTCATTAAAAAATTATTTGGAGTTATATGTGTTTTTTTTTTTGTTTTTTTATATAATAAAAATATGTTTTTATCTTCTAGTCCACAAAATGTATAATTATTTATCAAAATTTTCTTGACTTTTCACAAGCTTTTTAACTATAAATAATATTTTTTTTCCCTCTGAGATCATAAAATTATTGAGCTGCTGTGTAGGGATGTTTAAGTTTTTTCCATTTTTAACCTTGGAAAAGATATAAAAAAAATAATTTTTGTCTTTGGGGTATTTTGATATTTTCACATGAAAACCCTATGATTAACAGGTTTGAGAGTGTGTTTTGGTATTTATCGAGTTTTTTTTTAATTTTATATTTATTAATTTGTTGGTGGCGTTCTAAATACATCAATGAACGAGTAATGTTCATGCTTTTTAGGTAGTATGTGTAACATCACTCGGCTGTCAAATCTAATCACCTACCATATCACTAGATGAACTATTCACTATAATATATGAATTATTCACGATAATATTTGTCTTTGATTTAGAAAATAATATGATCTTGGTCCATGACAAATTGATGCAAGTGAATTTGTGTGAGGAAATTATTAGCAGGTATTGGCAACTATGATAAATAAGACTCCATGGCGAAGTTTTGCAATCTTAAAGCAGGCCCATAGGCCTACGAGGAATCAGCTCCAAGCCACAAAAAGGTTTTCATAGAACACAAGAGCCCAGCTCATAAATCCATATAATGGACCGACAGGTGGGCCTTTTGCCAGCCCAACTGTATACTGTAAACTGCCATCTTTTACTCCCTGCAAAACGTCGTGGTTTTCAATTAGGGATAAGAACCCCTTCTTCCAGAGACACCAGCCACGTCATCGGCAAAGAAAACCTAACCCCTTCTTCCCGCACATCCCGTTTTCCCTTAAACCAGAGAACACCCATTAACCTTTTCTTTTTTAAAACCGTCAAAAAATCGTTTCCTTCAAAAACTCAAACAAGATCTGGTCATTGAGGAAGAGGCGGTGGCCGTCGTGTAGTCTGTTAAAAGTGCCACCTTAAAATAAGAATTTGGCGGTGAACGTTTTGTGTTAACCACTAATTCCTCTACCGTCACCACCATTTCCGTAGTAAAGAGAGAGAAAACTAGTGAAGAACTGAAAAAAGGAAGTTCAGAGATGACTGGCTTGCACAACGAACCTGGAATTTATCATTTTGCTGCCCTTTTGCTGCTTATTTATTTGAGTTTAGATTGGTTTGGTTTGCAAGTGGAAAAACCTAGGTCATTGTCAAGTGGGTTGCTACCAGTCTTCTCTCCTTTAAAAAAACAATACATTTAGTTACAGTAACCTGCAATATTAATATTATATGCAAATAGTTTTTTTTTTAATTAATTTGAATCAACCCTGTTAAATCTCTGCCTGAGACACGGGATCCTGCCCGGTCGATACTCGCGTCTGGTAAAACCTATCGGCATCAGTGGTGGTAATAACACTGTATCAGAAAAATACTTGATCCACAAGAAGAGATAGGCAACAATGGTGATAAAATTATTCCAGGGATACTTCTCATTAGCATACATGATAGATGCGCTCAGCAACTTTACATCAAAAAAGAAAAAAGGTGAGATCAAGATAAGTCCCACGTCTAATTATGTACACCAGAAGCAACCATGTAATCTTGGTTGAGAGATGGGGCGGCGATCTTGGAGCCTTAGACCACCATTAAAATTGCTTATATATTATTTTTCTTTATCTTTAAATGTAAGGATTAACATGGGATGAGTAGTCACGAATTCCAGCCCCTTCCCATCCCATCCATTCCTCCCACATATCCCAATCTGTGTCGTTCATTCCTCTCATAGGCTCATCAATTCCCTGTTCCGACGGCTCATAAGACATGTACATTTGTGATGATTCATCTGGTTCTTCCCTCAAATTACTCATCACAGTCTGCAGGGGAAAAAAAAAGCATACTGTTAGACAAAAATTGTCACTTGAGCTAAAAGCTCAAAAGCATAGAAAAGTGTAATACGTAAATTGCATCCCAACAACAGCAAAATGATAGTGATGGCTCTAGGAGACAAGTTCTAGGCATGAAAAGACACTCCATCGAAACCAACATGGCCAAAAGAGTCCTCCAAGAGCTTGCAACCTAAATTCGCCCGTGTCTATGATAACATGATAAGGGTGTCATGTCCTATCAGGATGGTTGATTTAGCCACATCCCTTTTGAACAAAACCATTCAAATTTCATCCTACTGCTGAAACAGAATTGGATAAATCCCAATTTGGAAGCATATACTCTAAAGAAGCCTCTAATTGAAGAGTTTGATCATTCCTCCAATCTTCACTTGACAAGTTATCAGTATTTATTTTGGTTGAATTCTGTCCTTTTTGTAAATTGTAGTGATTGAATTCGTATATTTAAGTCTTCATACCATTTTCAAGGTATCCTATAAGTCTTCGGATTTAATAGATGGGTCCTGTCCTCAATTATTTAGGTTGAATACTTTCGATTCCTATCTTTATTTTCTATGCCTGGAGAATAGTCATCCTTTACCAAATCCGACATTAACCCCGCCAAAGAAGAGAAAAAGAACACACATAAAAATAATTTAAAAGGAAAAAAAAAAGAATGATAAGGAGATGACTATATACATCATAGGCTTCATTGATCAGGCTAAACTGCACACCACAATTGCTTCCTCTGCAGACATCTGGATGATACTGAAACAGAACAGGAAGGGATAAATAAGCAAAAATCCCTAAAAAAATACATCTAAAACGATGAATTGAATAAAAGGAATTAAAACCCACCAAGAAACCCAAGAAAATAATTGAAATTTAAACAAGAACAATATATTATACCTGCAAAGCAAGCTGTCTAAAAGCTTTCTTGACCTCAGATTCAGAAGCATCAGGTTGGATCCTAAGAGTCTTGTAAGGGTCCATGACAGAAGGAGAAGAATAGGAAGCAGCAGTAAAAAACCTGACTCCATCTCTCCCCATCTTATCATTACTATTCTTCTTTCTCCTATTCTTGATCTGAAACCAAGAAGCTGAAGACCCCGCGCACCCATTTCCTCCCACCATCCCAACAGCTGCTGCACTTGCCATTCTCTCAAACCCCCACCCACAAACACAGTCCAAGAATCTCCCTTTATTAGCAAACAAGGGGGGGAAACACTATGGGCAGAGGCTGAACGTTGTTTTGTTAAAGGATAGTTTTACTATGGTGTGAAGGCTGTTATAGCTTTGAAATCAGGACATGGAGGGATTGTCTATATAAGGAGAGGTTGAATATATATATATATATATATACATAGATATATATTGCATTATGAGGTGTGATTTACAGTGGGGTCCTTATCCAAAAGGATCAGTGAGGTGACGTGTATTTGATGAATAGTGTTTTGTGCTTATCCTGGTCCTTGTCAGAATTGGAACATCCACTCTTTCTTTTATATATATCTAGGGTTTCTTCTGGGAATATTCCACTTCAGAAATCTAATAATCTTATTAACTCTCTCCCATATGTTTTTTTAAGGTTTTTTAGCATAGCTATAAACAGGTTGTCTGTGTTTTGTTTTATAAAAATAAAAAAATTATTTTAACATATTTTTAGATAAAAACTCCATTAAAAAACATAATATATTATAATACCAAATACATAAAATCTAGTTTAATCGGCAGGTCAATCTAGTTAATCATCGAATCAAAACCTAACTTGGGTAAAAACCTAACTTGAGTAAAGTTTCATGATAAGTTAAAGCTAGACTTGTGTTATGTTTCATGTTAAAAACTATTTTTTAATCAAAATAATATTTTATTTTAAAATTTAATTCTGTAAAAAAAGAGAGCCTTGTCTTGGCTCCCCTCGAGGGGGAGGGGTCACCGAGAGAGTGTTCTTGTTAATTTCGAAGGAGGCAGGGTTGGCACGCCATAGCCATCTCTATTATTCTAATGCCATTACAGGGTGCTATATCTTGATGGTTAATCTTCAACTTGTGTTCTTCTGTGGCGAAAACAGAGGGCTTTTCGCATCATCTCCTGTTTAATCCCATTTATTTTGTTTAATTAGTCAAACACAAGACGAGTTGTGAAGTCAAAAGATAGCATGAATATGGAGAGGAGAGAGATGATATTAAGATTGAAAAAAATACACTTGTTGGCTATTATTTTATTTGGTGTTCTTAGGGAAAAAAAACATTAATTTAAAGGTTTTTCATTCTCAATTTATTATATCTCTATGAAATAGCATTAGAAAATTATTTGAAATGTTTAGGAGCATGGTAAAAATTGTATTTTAAAATGTTTTTTGCTTAGAAATATATTAATATAATGTTTTTTTATTTTTTAAAATTTATTTTTAACATTCACACATTAAAATTATTAAAAAAATAAAAATAATAATATTTTGTTTTAAAAAATACCTCCCAAATTGCAAAAACCATGTTATCCGAGGGCATGGGGCTGCTGGTGAAATGGGTTGTGGACAAGTGTGCATTTTTCATGTGGTGAGAGAGAAGGACAGCACAACAGCCCAGCAAGCCCAACAGTTTGTGGATAACTTCCCCTGACAATCACCCCGTGAATCAAGGAAACAAATTATTAGTTTTTTTTTTATTAACAGATTTAAATTGGATAATGTCTTGCTTTTTCCTTCTTGATCTTGATAATCAGACAATTCTTCTCTTCTTCTTCTTCGAATGGATGGATAAGAGGATTTATCTGGTTTACACGTGTGCTGCACGCGCATCAATTTACAGAATTTAGCTGTAAGATATCCATCCATTAACGTAGGAGGTGGTGGTGTTCAAAATCAAGAAATTTTAAGGATTAGAGCTAAACATGGAGCATCCATTGTCCTCTTCACTTGTCTTTTTCTTTTAATTTAATTGTACAGATTTCAAATTTCATTTATATAAAGAGATATTGAAAATAGACAACTGAATAGAATAATCAATGTGTCTTTTTTAAAATAATAATAAAAAAAAAAAAAACAAAGTTGAAATAACCCTCAACCAAGAGTATGAATGCACCAATAAATTTTTTTAAAAAAATAAGTATTTCTCTGATAAAAATAATAAGAACATTTGCGCTTATATCTTCATTTCCTTCCATCAACACCATGTTTCGGTTATTTCCTTCGTCTGCACATTTCCAGCATCAGCGGCCTTAAGAGGGGCGGTGGAAAGAACAATTACGATTGCATCAGGCAAGTCTGACGCTTGTGAAGAAGAAAATAATATACACCTACACGGTGGTTAGGCAGGAGATGGAGACCACAAATGCTGAAACAGATTTTTGCCCTGTTCTTTTCAGGTGAAGCAGCCACAGCGAAGCCTGGTGAACTTGTGAGGAAAATTTAGAAACTACCTTTACAGGGATCAACTCACAGTAAAAAGTCAGAGCCATTCCCCATGATTATTGGTTTCATTGTTTCGGCCAATTGAACTTGTGACCTGTGCAGGATATCTTCTCCCTATAAGTTGCTAGAATTATATATAAACCTGCAGAAAAGAAAGAAAAAAAGAAGAGAACATGTACAGAACTCACAACAAAAAAGGTGAAATGATGAAAAAAAATAACTTGATCATTTACAATCACAAGAATTTAGATCCTAATTGTTATAATTGTTAAAATTGTGGCACACTGTTCTGCTACTCTTCTCTCTGGACTCGGTCTTCACTTTTCCATATTATTTCTGTCAACCTCCATCGATTGACGAGAAGATGTTGGCTGCTGCTCTGCAGAGGGACCTGCTTGACCGGGCCTTTTGAATTGCACCAAGATCATGCTCATGTTGTCACATCCCTCACCACCATTGGTATTGGGTGCCAAACACCTGTTGAAAACTCTCTCGCATATCACTGAAAGCTTGGTTTCCTGCATAAATTTGGACAGAAATATCGTTGCCTACATGTTTGCATATATTCAGATTCAGAACTTTAACCAAAAGTCTACAGAACTTACAGTGTTTAACTGTTCATGCACATAGTCCACTAGCTGTTGACTTGTCATGCAATCCCTATGGAATACGTGGGAATTTATCAGAAATAGTAACTTCCAAAATCAAAACAAATGAGAGACCCAAACAACTGCTTTCAGGCTCACCAGTAGTGATCAAAGGGGTGAATAGGAAAACCAGAAATAGAAATACAACCGAGCACCACTTAAGTTTCCAGTGTATATGTTACAAAATGAATGTGCTTCCTCTAAAGGCTCTAACTCATATGTGAATGGCAAATATCATCCTCCATGAAGAGCTCATATAAAAGTGTTGCTTTCAGGTTACCTTGCATCTTGGAGTGAGTAGCATGCAAATACTAGTTGTGCACTTGGATCAAACTGAGTTATTTTAGCCAAAAGAAAATGTGCATGACTACTAAATCACACCAGTCTTCACATCATCATAAGACTATACAAATTATTTATCATCCTATTGTTGTTAGACCCGATTGACTAATTTCCAACACAAGTTGACACTAAGGCCACTTCCATCTCAAAAGATAGTTGAGTTCCTAAGAAACTAGAGTTTTTTTGAAGTTGCTTGAGGTGAAGACGTGGTTCAGTTATGAAGTAGTGTCAACTAATGCAGGCAACTTTAAAAGATACTTTCCAATCATATTTCCTTGTTTTAGAGCCTAGAATTCCCAGTAGCATGTAAGTTGAACTTGTTGAAGGTATCCATAGAAAATCTATATTACATTTCAAGAGGAAAGGAAAAGTGGAGAAAAACAGTTGTGCATAAGAAGTTCTTTCATGGAAATGAGCACATACTTATTTTAAGAGAAAAGGAAACTAACTCACCAAATTCCATCACAAGCAAGAACAAGAAACTCATCATCGTCACAGAGATCAACCTGTTCAAGTGCAATGAAAAATTATACCAGAATCCCATAGAAGAAAAATAAATGCATAACAGTAACATATAGCAATCATGTGATACTGGCAAAGGCATTCTTAAATCCTACAGGTAGACAATTCATAAATGGATAATCTACACTCTTGAATATGGATGGGTGTTAAAGTAACTGAACTTATACAATACCAGCAGTTGCCCTTTTTTTTTTTTTGGGTGCCATAAAGTATTCAAATTTAACATCTAGGAGCCCATGTAAAATTATTTACCGCAAGTGCTCTCAAAAAAATAAAACACTGAGGAAAGAAAGATTGACAGCAACAAGCATTCTGGAATAATGCAAATGCACCAACACCGCTTACAGTCTTTATGTCTGGATTGGCAGTAACAATTTGCTGCTCAGCGGGCAGTTTTTTGTTCTGCTTGAACTCTGTGTCTCCTGCAACAAAGAGATCAACAGCATAAGATATAATTGGCCCAGACAGGTAAAATTATGAAGCCTCGAGCCTCCTTGTCTTGGAATTATGAGGGGGGTGGGAGGATCAAGTACCAATTGCCCTAGACAAGTTTAAAGTTCCATTAACACGTCCAACTACTATAAAACCACCGGCATTACGAATCCTTTCTCTCTCAACCTCAAGACCGGGCTTGTGATCTTTAGACATGTCATATGCCTGCAAGAAAGGACTTGCATAAGACACTTCACATGTAAAATCTTGCAAAAGATATGCTATTCATTCATTAAAGAGGCATAATTCCATGAAAGACCCATTCACTTATTGTCTTACCAAATGTTACATGGACTTGGGTATGACAGTAGGAGGTGGATAAAGATCTAAGCTCATAAGGTTAAAATAAAAGGATGTATCAGCTTATCATTTGGGTCCTGATTTAAATTCATCAATTCACTTTGGCAAAATAAAGCACCATAGGGGAAAGGTAACATTCTTGATTGGGTATGCTAGCAGGGTCCGCCCCTTTTTAGACAACTAACACCCTTCCTCACGGCTAGTTTAGGGAAGAGGGTTAAAGGATTCTTGGCTTTTCCCATTCTTCATTTAATAGCTCTAAGAGGCAAGACTGTCACCCCTGAGAAAAGGAAGCTTAACAATACAGATCTGCAATATTTACTTCTTTCTTCTCCCATCAAGAGTTTGATATTTAGTCAAGGGTGATGATGATGCCACCCATCAATTTATGGGACTCCAAACAGAACAAAATAAGGTGCATGTTTGCTCCAGTAATATATACGCACAGACCCATAACAGGCAAGGAAGAATACACACACACACACACACACACACCGAACACCAAGATCATTTTCTATTCATCGGTTGGGAAACATCAAGGAACAAACAATCAATTCCTTTTACCAAATATAGGGGAAAGAAGAAAGCTGAAAGCTTATTAAACAAGAGGGAACAAGAATACCTGACCCTTCCTGGATATAACACAACGAGAATCACCAGCATTTGCAACAACAAGTTGGTTGTTTCGAATAATTGCAACGCATGCAGTGCTTCCACAATTCGGTCCATCAAAGCCAGAATGAGGCCCCTGAGTTTTTGCATAATAAGATTTACTTTTCCTAAACTTATTAAAATGTTATTAGCATACCATTTCAAAACTAGTAATATTAACAACAGCCAGTACGCAAAAGTTATTGATAAGTCAAGTGATAATCAATATTTAAGGGTGGGAGTTTATATGATCACTGAAACAACACAAACACCTGTCCTAAACATGGTTAATTATACAACTAACTGCACGTGAATAATTGAATTAAATAGTCGTTTCTATAAAAGGAATAGCCATTTCTATAAAAGGGAATTTCCCATTAGTTATATTGAAATTGCAAGAGCAAATTTCTAAATCTGAACAGCCAAAGAAAGAAAACCACCATCAAAAACAAATAAAAAGGTAGTTTAAATAGGAATTAACTGCCATTGAGTTTGTCTTGCAACTAGCACCCATTTCCCTCATCTTCCCGAGAGGTCTTGGATTTTAGCCTTTCCTTTATAAAAAATAATAAAAGGAATAAGCTAAAGAAAACTAGTAGGATATGCATTAAGCAATCGAGAACTTTCAGGGGTCTTAAAACTCTAAAATTTCAACTCCATAACAACTAAAATATCAAGCCTAAATAAGACCTTTGAAGCTAAATGTAAGCTGAAATTCTCCAAAACAAATATCCCTCCAACAGTAATCAAGAAGATCCCAAACAGCCAAAACCACTGCCCTGTTTACACACACTCCTGTTCAATATGAGTATGCTAGTGCACTTCAGTGTTGGTTGCTCCAGGGTTGCATCAATTGACAATGGCAATTAGCATAGCAAGGAAATATTATTCTGCCATTAGCTAAAAACAATTGAAAAAACATTATATAAACACGATGGAGTACCTCCTCATCAAGCCAATCATCAAAATGGCCATTGACCTGACCACTTCTAGGTGACCATATCAATCCTTCTATCATACCAGAAACCTTTTCCATGTTATCACCCAATCTAGATAGTTCTCTCCATCCCCTCTGCCCACGCATCATCTCATCCATTCTGCATCAACAATACAGTTAGGATACATAAAACTTACCATTGCATGGTTTTGAAAGGATTAGAAACTTATGTCAACCATGACAAAAACCAATACAGTTATCTTATAAACTGACCAAAACCATTACTGCATACTATTGCATTCACCATCATCATGGTAGCAATGATTTAATATGGGTACAATTTTTTCACTCTGATAAAAACGATACACTAATAACATATAAATGGCATCACCACTGTCAAATTAGACCACTATCAAAGAACAGCTCATGCAAGCCTTGGTCGCGAACTATTGGGCTTGGTTATAAATGGGATCCTTTTCCTCTGTTCTATTTTTAATGAGCTAAACCTTCTATAAGCTACTGTGATAATAAAGTAAGACATCATACCAAAGAGAGCATTAACATATCCGTAACACAGTTCAAATATGAGTCTAGGTCAATAACGTACAACTCCAAGGCACAACCAAAACTGATAGCAAGGGAATAATTACATATATCAGCATGTTAAACAAAGTAAATAGTAAACAAGTGAAATAACCTGAGAAAAGCTTTCTGTAAAGAAGCGCCTAAATCACCAGACAGATAACTTTCATGTTTGAGCACTTGTTCGTGAAGATATTTAGCACAGAACTTAGCCACTGCTTGGCCTGCAAAACAATAGAAATTGATAAGAATGACACAGACTGCATTTTACTAGCCCAGGAAATGATTACAAGCATTGCATTAGACAACTATGATAATCACCATAACCAATAACTAAAATGATGAACCTTGCTCAATATGAAGGGTAAGTTGATGCATGCTTGAGGAGCCACCAGCACAAGAATAATTGATTATGAATCGACCCTGATGCTACCACTAGTTCCACCTTACCAGCATCCATCTCATCTGATTCTTCTAAAGATTTTAAATATGTTATAAATGGATCTTTACACCTTACAGTATTTGTAGCTCGCAGAAATCCAGCAATATACCTCTTGAATCCTTCTTTGAAATTTTAAAACAAATTCCAATTTCAATCAATCCACCAATTCTAATCCCTTTCAACATGCTCAAAGTATTAATCCTTGTTTCAAAAGCCCTAACTCACCACATAAGCATAGACACTTCAGGTCATAAATAGTCTCCCTAACCTAGCCCCTTTAACAAATAAGAAAAAGAAATGCTTATATCTAATTCAAACCTCCTATTTTTAAAGGGTCAGGTATACCACTGTCGTAAAGAAAGTGAAAAAATATAATAAAATATTAGCATCTGGAAAGGGAACAAAACTAGAAGGTTTTCACAAAATAATGACAGATATCAGAAAAGATATTAATATACATAACAGCATTCAATGCTAACCTCCATGGCCATCATAAACACCGAAGAAAGATGTTGAACTGTCCAAATCTGGATAAGCTGCATGCTGCCAAACACCTTTTATAAGTTCATATGCAACAAGGAACACCCCGTAACATCAAGACAATATAAGTCCCCACCAAAATGGACAAAATTTTATCCTCTAAAGTTGATACATGCTTGAAAGGCTCTGTATCTAATTCCCAGTGCGATGATACCTAAGATGCAAACTAATTCCTAATCTCTCAACTATACTCTTTGAAATTGTTTCATGAATTCATCTCAGGAATCATAATGCTTTCAATATGCATCTGTGACTCTGCCCATGCTATTTGACTGAATAAGATCATATTCTATCTATTCAACAAAGGCTCAACATTTCATTAAATGTCCACTTTGACATGTATTATAGAAAGCGCTCCCTTTTGCAACGATACACTTGCCAGATGTAATATCACAAAAATTCAACAAGTTATGATCATTCTACTACATAACTCTACATTCTATTGAAATCTGCACTAGTTTTCTCCAGTTTTAGCACAGTAGGAAACTACATAGCTCATCACGAACCATCTTTAAAGAACCAGGCAAATTCTGGTTCTTTCGTTCGATTTGCCCTTAAAATTGTTGCTATTTTTTGGGCAGGCCACAGGGCATAGAAACATTAAATTCAATACTTTTCCTGCGAGTTAATGACACATGAAAAAACAGCAATAACAATACCCATGGGAAGTCGATCTCTTTTAAAATCAACATCTAACCTATACATTCAATTTTAAAAAACCATAAAGAGTACTCACGGCATCTTCCATGGTTGTACGCCAGCCTTGCATGGAGGACAAGCCATATCGAAGTTTACCATTTTCACCATCTTGTGAAGCCTTGTCAGTTTTAGGGGAGCTCAAATACACCCCCATTTCTTGCTGAAACAAAATCAAAAGTAATCAGTAACAGAACAAACCATTTTTCTTGCATTCAAATCATCCATAACGCCCAAAAAAATCCGAAATCATCCCAATATCTCCATCCAAGGGACCTACAGATACCCCAATGCTCATAAATAAATAAATAACATGTATAAATACACACACAAGTGCCCAGATAGAATTTCAACGAATAAGCAAAACCAGGATATAATCACACACATACACTTTCCAATAAGTAATATACTTTACCCCCTTTTTTCCCTTTTTTTCGATTTTTCTACATTTTCTTGGGAACCAAACAGATAGAGGAATAAAGAAACAGAGAATCAAATGAATGCCTAAATAATTGGAAAAGATGGAGTGCTAGAGAAACAGAGTAGAGAGGGCAGAAACAATCTCCGAGGTTTAGTGTTTTTGTGTTAGGATTGATACTCACTCTTGAGCTGTTATTGCAGACGGATCAAGAGATGTAGAATTGCCTGGTTAAAACTTAAAGGTTGTATTTTGAGCTTAAACTGGATCGGTGGCACGCGTCATGCACGTGTGTTGGCTAAGAGGAACAAGTAGATAAGATATGAGTCTGACGTGATGTGCAATTAATATTTTTTTGTCCAATAATATGGAATAATCAACTTATTTTTGTCCCATAGTATGGAAGAAATTATTTTATTATTATTTTTATTTGCATGTAAGCAAAAACAATTTAAAAAAATACTTTACTTTCCCTCCTAAAATATTATTTATATTTGTTTTTTAATTTATATTTTTTTAATTTTAATTTTAATTTTATTCTTAATTTTATAATTTTTTTCAATTTATTTATTATTTTTATGAGATTGTCACAATCTTATTATTGAAACTATAAATTTCACGGGTTAATTCAATTGACTTCGAGTTTTTTTATTTTTATTTTTTAATATTTGTGTTGATCGAGAATTAGATTTTATTATTTATTTTGATTTGTTTTTCAAGAGATTATCTTCATCTTATTACTCGAGTTACGAATTTGACAAGTTAATCAAAATTGACTCGAGTTGGTTTTTTATATCCATTTTTAATTGACTTTTCAATTTTAATTTCATTATTCAATATTAGGTTTATTAGTTATTGAGCTTCAAGATTGTTTTCCAATTTACTTGTTATTTGTTATGAACTTATCCTAATCTCATGACCTGAATCGCTAATTTGACAAGTTAACTCAATTGACTCGATTTTTTTTTTAACTGACTTTTTTTTTCAATTTCGTCGTTCGAAATTAGGTTGATTGGGAATTAGAATTTATGATTTTTTTCAGTTTACTTTTTATGAGATTATCCTCGTCTTATGACTCAAATAATGAGTTTGATGAGTTAACCATAATTTACTCAAGTTTTTTTGTGTTTTTTTAATTTTATCTTTTTATATTAGGTTGATTGAGAATTAAATTTTATAATTTATTTTATATTATGTTATTCTAATCTTATGAGTCATAAGTTGAGTAAGTTCACCATAGTTGATTTTAGTTGTTTTTTTAATTAAATTTTATAATTTATTTTAATTTATATAATTGTTGCAGGGGCGTTTTGCATAGTTGACAATAACGAAAGATTCAACGGTGCGTTCCGCTAGTTAGATTGAAGATACTGTGACTATATAAAAGTTAATCAAATGATTCGGTCACTGGAGAATCTTCAACCTCCGGTGCCCGCCGTCAAACCTGAGGACAAATTTTGATGCTGTAATATAGTGATCTCATTCCTTGAAAATTGGCATTTACTTCTATTTTTTATCTAGTAGGATGATTAAAAATATATATTAAAATAGAATAATAGTCTTATCTTCTCAAAGGGTATTTTTTCGTACAATAACCGATAATTATTTTATTTCTCTTTTATACAAATTCTCGAGGATGTTTATGCTTGTAAAAGAAGGTGATAATAAATAACAAGTCAATTGTTAAACCATGATTAATTTTTAATCAACTTGCAAAGGCTAATAGTTATTCTTCTTCATTTTAAAAAATTTAATCTCAACATGCTTATTCTTTCACTACATCATTGTCTCTTGTTATGCCACGGGCTTGATTGATTCTTTTTTAATATAAAATAAAATATTTAATCATTGCTAACATATTTTATAATAAAAATAAATAAAAAAAATTATGAGTCAATCTAAGTTAACATGTTAAATTTGCGATTCAGATTATGAGATCATGATAACCTCATAAAAAAAATTTTAAAAATATAAAACTCGGTTTTCAACCAATTCAATGTTGAGTGATGAAATAAAAAATATCAATTAAAAATAACTTAAATAAACTCGGGTTAACTTGTTATATAAACCAATAAAAAAAAAAAAACAACCTAGAAGCACAATCCTAAGACCAACATAATATTGAAAAATATGATTGAAATGAATAAATAAATAAATATAAAAAGAAGATTAGGTTGTTGGAGGGTAAGATTAAAAAAAAAGTCTTTTAAAAAAACACTATTGTAGTAAATGGTATTTTTATGAGTGTGGCTATAATGAT
>Ga0325404_1004832_pt1 | contig 14274 bp, 9 predicted proteins | sample PopdelMetagenome_18_FD_205664 | JGI IMG/M metagenome (GOLD analysis project Ga0325404, IMG submission 205664) | Populus deltoides microbial communities from Bellville, Georgia, United States - Xylem-Control-R1 | ecosystem: Host-associated > Plants > Phyllosphere > Stem > Wood/Secondary xylem... | reverse complement strand
TAAGTTTGGATTTTGACAATGTAATGAGTATTATGGATTATTGTCTTTGTTTTAATTACCGATGAAGAGTTTTAAATTATCTTTTGGTTTCATCAGTTTTGAATAATATAATATTTCTGAAGATTATGAAATGCTGCGTATTTTTAAATAAATTATTATTTTGATATGTTTATTTTGAGGCTTAGCGTGGGCGGGGTGTCCTTCCGGCACCGCTCCTGCGGTGCCGGTCACGGACCCGGGATTCGGGTCGTGACAAATTTAATCCCAATCAAAAGGTAAAAGTTTTTAGATTTGATAGCTAATAGATTTTATCAAACTCAATTTGAAATTTTCTTTAACTGAAATATACATTTATATTAAATAAATATATTTAAAAAATTTTAATATAATATAATATATATACACATACCTTAATATTAATATAAAACACATAAATAAATAATATTTATCATTTAATATATATATATATATATATATATATATATATATATATATATATATATATATATATAGTATAAAGCTAAAAGTGTTGGCAAAAAATTGTTTTCTTATATCCATTACCACCATAAATTATAATAGTAATTTATGATGTTTTTTTATTAATTTTTTTTGGTTATTGATTTTTTTTTTAACTAAGTTTTTATATTATGTATTTATTGGGATTTAAGTTGATAATTTATTATTATTTACTTTTTATATGGTTATTACAATATGAAAAACATATCTTAGTATCGGATTGGTATTAAAAAAAATATCCTAGCCAAGCAATATAGTCTATTTTTAAAAAAAAATTGGTTAAATAAAAAATGATTTCAAAAAAATTAGATTATTAAACTTTGTAGAGTCAATGGCTCGGTTTGCGAGTTTGGCGAGGTAGTTGCCTCGATTCGTGGGTTTAGAGGAGTACTTCTACTTTCTAATAAAACTCAATTATGTGATTATCTATTTTTTTATCATATAGTTTTAAAAAAATATGTTATTAAATTTTAGAAAGTCCATAGGCTTTTTCATAGGTTTAGCGAGTTTAACTTTTTTTCTTTTCTTTTTTTTTAAATTTATTTTTTTCAATTTCACCCTTCGATATCAGACTGATTAAGAATTGAGTTTCATAATTTATTTCGTTTTGCTTTTTATGAGATTATCATAGTTTTTTAAAAAAAATCGCTGTATTGGTTTAACGCTTAATTTTACAATCATTTTTTTTTGTTATCATGTAGTTAAATAGACAATAGTTTAGAAGAAAAAAAAGTTATTAATTCCAATGGAGTTCATTACCCGGTTTGCGGGTTTAACGTATTAACTTAAATTACCCGATTCACGAGTTTGACGAGTTTACCCATCAAACCTGAAATGTTTTCTTTTTTAAGTTTTTGATCCTTTAAATTTTTTTTTCACTCTTTTTCAATATTGGATGGGTTAGGAAATGAAATTCATGGTTTATTATTGTCTACTTTCTATAAGATTATTACAATCTCAAATAAATATCTTTGTTAGGATGGTGTTTGATTTTGAAATATCTTTGTTATGATTGATGTTTGATTTTGCAAACATCTATTTTTATTAAAAAATTAAACAAAAATAAATTTCAAAAGCAAAAAAAAAAGTTATTAAACTAATTGAAATCCATGATCCAAGTTGAAGGGTAACCGAGGTCAATCTAATCTGGTATCGTCTTAATATTTTAAAAAAAGTCATCTTAAAGGTTTTTTAAAAATTATGTCATGTTTTTACCGATCATCCAAGTTGTCTTTAGATCCATTAAATTGATTGATTCACTTTGGATCAGCTCCCACGCAATTTAATTAAAAACTTGAGCTAGGCATAGAGTCGAGTTAGCAGGTTTTAAAATCGAATCACTTGATTGAATTTAATGATATTGCTAAAAAAATCTCCGTACTCTTAATATATTTTTAAATTTAAAAAAAGAATAGTCTAAAACGCAACATAGCGCAGATAAATTTACCAATATATATATTAATTATTTTATTTTTTATTAATTAATAAATAACAGTATATAATGGATACTTATTGGATATCTAAAACTGAATGGATAATTTATAAATATTTAAATTTTTTATCCGATAAATAATAAAAAGAGTATAAATATCTAGAAATTCAACCCGTAAATATGGATTGCTTTCCATATCTGCAGACCCGACAATGAGCACCCTGTAAGTGAAGACAACTGATGAACAAATGGCCATAAAAGAATAAAATTGGATGGTTAAAACTAGCAAAGAGTCTTGCATCTTAAAATGCCAATGATGTTCACTTGCGGAGCTATGGAGGATCATGCAAGTAAAGTTCCATTGTTGCGTACTAACTATTTCTTTGGCTTGTCTAATCTATGGTTTGATTAAAACTGGACGAGAGAGAGATCCACAGCTTGCCGCTACGGTTGCTGTGTCTCTTTCAAAGACTAATGAGAAAGCCCCCCAAGAAAAAAAAAATCAATGACATCTTACCTCATCTCTTTAGACTCAATCAGAATAAAAAATTAAAAAAAGGAAAAGGAATATTCACAAGTCTACTCATAGGAAGTCAAGTGACCAATGGCATTACATCTGATATGCCGCCATCATCATCAACTGGACGGGCATAATCATCCTATTATTTGATCAAACTTTCTTGCAACATGCAGCATCTGATGCAGTGAATCTGTTCCTTGCTGTGGGGGTTATGTCTAGTACTGGAACTTCCATAAAGGAATAATTTTGCAAAAGCAGCAAGAATTGTCCACAAAAATATATGTTCTTCTTTTACCAATATTTGATTAAACTCTGTATATAGCGTCATACAAACAGATGAAAACAAAACTTGGCACAAAGTGACGAGTCGAGAATTAGGTGAGAAAGATCATTATTAGCTGCTAAGAAAATTGAAGCTCGTTCACTGCATTTCAAAGTAAGAAAGATGAGCAACCCCACCAAAACACATCATCACTGTCTTAGTTATTGTGACCACAGAGAGTTGACAAATGAGGAGGTAGTTAAAATCTAAGGGAAACTATATCAATTTTTAACTAACCCCATCTCCCGTCCCATGTATATTTGGATTATTGGACCCCCCCACAACCTTCCCTCTGTATTTATTTGGTCCTGGTGAGAAGGCCATGAAGAGAGCTCCTCGTCTTCAAAATAATGATGGTCAGGTCCTTTGAGTAGTTTCTTGTGGCCCTTCTCTTGTTCTGGCCCTATATGGGGCTCCACAGAGGGTACAAAAAACCTAACTGACTTGTAACTGAAACCACCTGCACATCGTAGTTTCGAAGTCTTCTGTATGTATCGGAACCTTTTTATCACCAGATTCTGTCATGCCACTATGCCTTGTTTTCATTTAATATTTTTCATCTTGGTCCTCTTGTCATTGAGCCTTGGTTCTGCTTCTTGGTGCCCACATAACTATGCTCAACAAAAGAATAGAGAATTTGAGCAGAAGACTGATCGTTTCTGGGAGTTCCAAGAGCAATCCAATACCTGGGTTGAAGTGGAGCTGCCATATGAACTTGTCTCTTGTGTTAATGATAACTGTACTAAAGTGGGTAAAATTCATCCAGTGACAAGAGATGTAGAAGAGAACTTAGAAAGAGAGAATGATGATTCCAAGAAAAATGAGAATTTGAAAAGGAAGGTTGAAGATGGAGGAACAGAAGCGAATTCTGAGATTGTTCTGCCTTTGAGGAAGAGAATTTCTCTGACTAAAATGTCTGAGTCATCCATTTGGGTCACTGGTGAAAGTGGGTCTATCTATGAGAGGTTCTGGAATGGAATCCAGTGGGTGATAGCACCCCATGATCTACCAGTATTGACTGGTCATGCAATCTGTGTCTTTATTGTCAATCAAACTATTCTTACTCTATCAGAAGCAGGAACCCTATATCAGGTACTGGTCTTCTTCCAGCTGCATAATCATATAAGCTCATAACAGTTGCTGTCTTGTCCCTATGATTTTTGAATAAAGCTTATACAATTCAACATCTTTGCAATTATCAAGCTTAATTCCAAAAAAAACTCCTGTTTTAGGTTTCTTCTAAGATCATTTATATTTTTGCCCTTTAATTTTCTACTCCTATCCTGTTTCTATGAGTCTTAGTCTGGTGGGCAGAGATGGTTAATATCAGACTTGGAGACCAGCACACCTTGATTGACTAGTAGTTGCTAGAGCCTTCTGTCTTCCTGTAGTACTGGATTCAATCAGGAAGGAATACATGCTTCTTTGTTGTAATAACCATCTAATTTTCAATTTATATTATACAAGCACTTGTGATCAGAGTAACCATGTCACCACTTAAGTCTGACATGCAGGCATGGCACTCTTGTGTAACCTGGACTGGCTCCATGTCAATTAGCTCTACCACATGTTTTGAATTTGAAGCTGCTCAAGCAATGGTCCCATGATTTTCTGATAAATAAACAGAACACTGCAACTAAATAATTTCAATTGAAACCAAAACTAATTCTTCTTAGATACTTTTCTGCTAATAAATTGTGCAAGTAATCTGAATTTGACACCAAGCGTGCTCTGATGACTGTTTGATAAAAATGGATTCACTGCACACTACAACTGCTAAATTGCACTATTATTTCTAGTATGGGATCGTTTATCTTCTTTTTTTTCCCTTTTCAGATGATGCTCGGTGAGAGCTCACAGCCAATTTGGGTAGAGTTCACACCTACTCTCGATGAAAGCACAAATAGAGAAGCAGAAGAAAGTTCATTGATGCTAATAAATTCCGGCTTCATTTCTCATGATGGGCTGTGAGTGCATCATTTCTGTTTCAATACATACCACAGTCCGAAACAGTATAATCACATTACATTACTGCCGCAAATGTACTAATGAACTCCTTGCTTCCACCGCGTTACATTCCAGGAAAATTTATTTCTGCACAAAGAATGGCTCGTTATTAGAACTCAGTGAGGCAGAGCCTCCAAGGTAAAACTTGTGTTTCTGAAACTAAAAACCATCGTCGCTAAAACTAGTTTTATTGCTTTTGAATTTTAGTATCTGCTCACGGTGTGGATTCTGATGAGGAGACTCTAATATTAACGAATTTTATGCTACAAACATGGAACAGATGGGAAAATCACGGGCGACCACCTGGTGCAGATGTTGCAGCAATTGTTGATGCTGCTACTATTAGACCAGACGTAGTATATACCATAAGGTGAGATCTCTCTCAAATCAACAACTCGATGCAACTCAAAAATTAAAAGAACTTAAACAGACAAGGTTAACACAAAGCATAATCTAATTGAAATCACTGTTATTATTCGAATCCTGATAGGTGCACTGCCAAACATCAGATTAGATATGATGACGCCAGTAGTTATTTTCAGATATTCTGTGTAGGTGTCCAATCAAGCCACGCTTTGTGGCTAAGCTGGCTCCTTGGTTCTTGGCTATTATCTTCGTTTTCATTTGAAACAAAGTGTGCTGCAATGCAGTTCTACAGGAGATCTTTATGAATATGATAGGAGCTCAAAGCCATCATGGAAGAAGCATATATGGGCAGAAGGGACAGTAGCAGATGCTTCTCTGATGCCATCAATGGGATGCACACTACATGGCTTGAGTGGAGAATACTCCATCTCTCTTTTTCTTCTAACTAAGGTACCATATCTGTAAAAAAAACAAATGACTACACACACCCATACAACAGTAAGTGATAAAAAGGCAACACAAACAGGGGGAATAATGTGCAGAACAAATGTTTTCCAGAAAGCCAAATTATCATCTGACCTCTACTCACAATATTTTCTGTATATCCAGGGTGGTAAATTGGTAGAGAGACGATTAAACCAAAGAAAGTGGAAATGGATAGTCCATGGAAGTCCCAAAGATCATAAGTTGACATCTATCACACCAGTTGTACAAGATGAGACAAATGAAAAACTCTTATCATTATTTTTCACCACATCGTCTGGATCGGTTTTTGAGTATCGAATATTGAAACAGTCAGGTGAGTGAAGCAGGTAGTATAAATTCTTCAGAATCTATAAACGATGAGGCCTCTCACTATTCCTTTTCTTATGCTTTCTAATGATATTCCTCCATGGAGTCAGTGAAGGACAGTTGCATAACAAGGACAATCTACATATGTTTTTCCCTTTTCATACAAATGTATTCCAATTCACTTCTCTGAGACTCGCATATGGAACTATGGAAAATACATCTTCTGGAAAGCCATCAGAGAATGGCATTCCATGAGCTGTGAACAAGTAACCAGTTTATTTTAAATCAGTAAACATATATATAGGAGTAGGTTTTGTGTATCTCTTAGAATAGTTAAGGTGGCTCATCAAAGGACTGGAAACTTCCAAATAACCTACACCAGGGAAGGGAAGGGAAAGGGAAACTTCTGAAACTCCTAGGGAGTTCCATGTGCCATGACTGGCTGGTGAAAAGCAAGACCTGAAAATAGTAAATAACTTACTCTATTCGCACATTAAGATTCTCAGAGCCGTTCATTGGAATCCATTTTTCTTTCAAAGCCCTCGGTGTATTTTAAAAGTTATCCATAAATGTAGCACAATAGAGAAGCTTTCGACGCATATAACTCACTCTAATCGCACATTAAGATGTATAGGAGTATTTACAATAGGTTTATTCACCCACACTGCTTCTTGTTGTTGGAACCATTTCTTAAAGCATTTCTGGTAACAATATTGGAAAAAATCAACAAGATAAAACCATGATTTTCAGTGATTTGCTTTTTTCTTTTTGGCATTGGAAAATCTTCGCTGTTTGTAGTAACAATATTGTAAGCCAGGTTTTTTTTTTCACATGAAGACAGGCACTGATCAGGAAAACCAAATTCCCGAAGCATGGTTGAGTCATATGCATCCTCCGCATGCGAAAGTTGCAAGTGGAATTGCTGGGATACCACTTCAAGCTGGCAGAATAGTTTTCCCACTGCATGATGGTAGACTTGCAGAATTGCATCTACCTGGACTGGGTGGAGAAAATACTGGGCCGAATCATCAAGTAAATCTCCGAAAAAGAGCATCGGTTAAATATGTATGGTCAATGATAGACGCCCCAGAGACTGAAGGTTGGAATGCAGAGTATTGCAGAGAAGAACGTGGACCCATGAACTGCCTTGAAGGCATAAAAGATGAGCCAAATGAACAAGGAATCACAAGATCAATGGCAAGAAGGCGAAAGGGAAGTAAAGCACAAGAAGATTACCTATTTGCAGGTGCCAATGGACCGAATAAAGTTTTGGAAGGATATAGTTTCCCAGATAATTGGATCAACAATAACTTTCGTCTGCGAATGATACATGGAGGCAAATCATTTTTCCTTGTTACTGATGATGGTTTGACTTATGAACATCTTTATGCTGAGAATTTATGGCTGTGGCTGAGGCATGATCACTCAACACCAATGAAAGGTGCCCTTGGAAACTACAATGGAAGTCTCTTTTTGGTAGACATTTACGGGAGTTTGCTTATGAGAGAAAGGAGCGATGAGGGGCTAACATGGGTAAATTGCACTGCCATGAGGAATCTCGGGCGTGTTATTGGAGGCCCTCCATGGGATGGAATTCCAGGTAAAGCTCCGAAAGTTACACCAGAAGATGCAATCTTCTTTGTGAGCAAAAATGGAAGGCTGCTGCAGTTCACAGTAAGTAGAATAAACCAAAGTATTTCTATTGGTCTATGACTCCCATACTCCAAAAGATTAAAAGCATCAGAGAATTTCTTTTTCCTTCTTATGGTTCACTTGATTTTTCACTTTGTCATTGTCACCATCACCATCCATACATACATGATACAAGTAGTATTTCATGTCACCAGGCAACCAAGAAACATTATCAATCAATTGAAACAAAAATTCTGGAATATTACTTTAAACACCGACTTTAGGCTAGAAAGCCAAAGCAGAGAGTATTTCTGTGATTTTCCCAGAACTACAAAGCAGCTCATTGCTGATCCGTTAATCAAATTTCTATGCAGGTTGCCCTGAGGAAATTCAAATGGAAAGATTGTCGAAACCCTCCAGATACCAAAGTTGCAAGTATTGTTGACCAGGAGCTGTTCCGGGATAACGTAGTGTTTGTCACTGGAAGGAATGGGAGGCTATACCAGTATAACAAAGTGACTGAATTGTGGCATGAGCATTATCAGTCTCAACATTTGGTTCTATCAAGATCGCCAGGAACTGCTATGAGACCATCCTCACTATCACTCACAGGCTCACTATTTATGCTTTCAGAAGATGGTGGACTAGTTGAATATCATTGGAATACTGGTGATGGCTGGAATTGGATTGAACATGGAACACCTAATAAAGGTGTAACCTTGATCACTTCCCCTAGCCCATGTTTTGAAGGTAATCAACTTTTTCTTATAGGTTCAGATGGAAAAGTATACGTTAGGTATATGGACAAAATGACATGGAGATGGAAAAACTGTGGCTTCCCTCATGTGGGGCAGTTAATGAATGAAGATCAAACACAAGAGGGGGGAAATGATAATAATGAAGAAGTTTGCATAGATGAAGATTTTGCAGCCAGCTTGGAGAATGTTGCACGGAAGTACAGTGATTTTAATAGAAACTGTGACCCAAAGGTTGGTACAAGTATCTTTTCCTTTCTTAAAACTCGTCTTCTAACTGGCTGCTGGCCAGCATTAGTGATGGGAAATCAATGATGAGTGTTTTGAACATTCACAGGTGGCACCAACAAGGCCGATCCCATTTTCTGATGATTCAGTTATCTTCGAGCTCAGGGATGGAAGAGTAAGGAACACTTGTTCATTTGCCGTTTCTGATTTTCAACAATTTCCAGCATTCTTGACAGCAAATTCATTAGAAATGTTTTTCAGGAGGCATAAATTTGAACAATATTTTTTATCTACAATTCATGCTCTTAAATTCTACTTGTTGCAAGCTTCTAATCTGAAACATTCTTCCAAGGTAACATAAACATGTTAAGTAAGAATGTTGCTCACATTAATAATTATGACAGTTGGCAGAGATGCGAAGAGTGGAGGGCACTCATTGGGTATGGTCACGCACTATTGCCACTCCAACAACCTCGTGCATGGCTAATTATTGGACCGCTGTGGCTTCATGAAGAAAACATACAACGTAGAGAAGAACATGTCAGAAATATACACGCACAGAGCTGCTACAGATACACGAATTTTGTACATTTAACAAAGAAGAACGGCAAAAATTACCATACCTTTTTTCGCTTGCTGTGGGAGAGCAAGCTGGATTTAGACTAGAATCATCAGGAGCAGAATTTCTAACACGATTGATTGTACAGCGAAGGAATTCAATGGTGAGGGGAGCAAGGCTGTGAAAAAGCTGAATAGATATTATAATTATCATCATTGACATTGTATCTAACGGATCTGGTGATTTCATGATGAAGATGATACTCTGACAAGCAAAAGAGCAAGCTACGTACATTAGAGGCTTTCTTCCTTCATCTTGGTAGACGTACGTACCTCCACCACCATTCATCATGAAGTGGATGATATCACACACAGTAGTTGATTATTCATTTTTAGCTCAGTTTTGAAAGGGAAATATTTTGCTAGTTGAGCATATGACGACGACATTGTCAGGACCTTCATAAGTGCATTGATTTCCTGAATGTTACGTGGTTTTAGCAACGTGAATAGTGGCCTTCTCTTAGAGCAAACTTGTACCCTCATGTCGTTCAGAAGTGTGCCAGTGATAGCTTCCTAGTATAACTGCTGAAAATTAGTTTTTTTTAAGGTTAAAAAGTAAATTATTTTTTAATATTTAATAATATCATCAAAAAATAGATTAGAGAAGATTTTTTAATGTTTAACTATTTCAAAAATAAAATGAAAAATAAGTTTTTAATTTTGTTTTCAAGTTTATTAAAAAAAAACAAGAATAAAATCTTATAGATAAAAAAGTTGGAAAATAAAATTTTAAAAAAATTAATTTCATAAATTTATTCAAATAACATAAATAGTAATTAAAAAAATTTTACAACCAAATTTGACATATAAAAAAATTAAAAAATTAAAAAATTTACAATTTCATAAATAATCTCAAATAAAAATAAATTGCAAAACCATATATAATAAATAAAAATTTTCATTTAAGAAAATAATAAGTAAAAAAAAACAAATAAAATAAAAATCCAAATTAATATAAAAAATAAATTAAATCAAATTTCAAGGGATAAAATAAAAAAATAATTTTAAAATAAAATATATAACAATAAAAAAATTTAAAAACAAATTTAATATAACCAACAAATAATAAAATATATCTAAATTTTTTATAAATTTTAAAAAATATTTTTTTGCCTAAAATAAAAAAACATTACTGAAAACAAGGTTTTCTTTTACTGAAAAGTATTTTTTTATTAATTTTTTTAATTTTTCTTATGATAAACAATCAAATACCAGAAAATTTTAAAAATAATTTACAAAAGAGGCCTACATGTACCAAAAAAAAATGAAAAATGCTAATAATTTAGCTCGTACGAATGTTGGGATTCCTCTCCTGGAAAGCTGGACAATTCTGCTTCTGCAACTCCCAAAAAGAGGAATGGTGGCCTTCCTTGCCAAGATCTAAACACTATTTGCTATCTGGAACGGGCAAGATTAAAGAATTTATGAATTTAAGAGCCGAATAAAGTAACTAAAATTGCCTCACATGAGAAAAGTTCTACATTGAACTTTTTGCGCCTCCCAAATCTTTCGGTACCGGAAAAAAAATACATATCTCAAATGACCAAATAAACCAGATTACTAAACTTAAAGATTAGTACAAAATCAGCGCCGAATACACAGATTACTAAACTTAAAAGTTAGCGTTAATCAGAGCCCAAGCACCATTCAACAACACAGAAAAAACTTGTGACCAATTCGTAAACCCATTGAAGACAAGAACCAACCACGATCTTCAATCATAATTACGTATCAAAAACCTCAATGAAAACTCATACACCTTCATAATGGAAATCACAACCCATTAATATCTCCTCCTAGGACTCCTTGAGCGATTCGTTCGTTCAGGTCTGCAAAAATTTAAAGGGCAACAAGTTATATTCCCAGCTGACACAAGTAGAGAAATACCACATAAGCCAGGCCAGATCTAACTCAAGATTTGAAGCGACTCATATACAGTCACAGTGGACAGCATCATGATCTAGCCTCAGGAAGATACTATCATATATTTTTAGTTGTTCTGGGAGGCATGTATTAGTAATGGCCAGTTCCTTTCCACAAAATTATGTATAGGCAGGTACTTGTGAAGTTGTGCTCAAATCATGTCCAGTACTCACTGTAACCCCAATTCTCAATTAAACTGATCAAAAGAGTGATAAGAAATAAAAACAGGAAGATACAAGCTGAAGCTTATAGCCTCTTAAAAATGCCTGGACCATTTCATAAGACAATCCACATCAAAGCCAACTCTTCCATTTTCAATTTGCCCAGTCTGAGTTTGACGCAATGTCATTAGAAGCAGTGTGAATTTCACCATGTTATCTAAGATCACTCAATAAAAGTTTGCTCCAACTGAAGAGCACTATGTTTTGCTTTCATTCACTAAATATAACGGCACCTTGAATTTGACCAGGTTTGGGTACAGTCTGGTAATACAACTCCTAGAAATCTATCATTACCAGCCATTGTTTTTTCCTTTACAGACTACAGGCAGGTTGGGACATAATTTAAAACTTCAACATGCAATTTACAGAGCTAAAAGATCCCAGATATTGTAATTTTTTTGAAATTCAGAGAAACATTGATCATTTCAGGAGAGAGACATTTAATTTCACTGACATCTTCTCTCTCTAATAATATATAATCTCCAATAATTTTCAGCTTACAAAAGTACGGCATAGAGACAGACCTCATGTTCTTTCTTCTGGAGGCCCAATTGCTGGGGCCATTGCTGAAGGCCCAATCAACATAGATAATCTGTTCGAGCAATGTTCCCCCATTCATTGAAGCTATTGCATTCTCTGCTTGCTCAAACTTCTCATATTCTATCAGCGCGTAGCCCTTGCAAAAAAAAAATGTGTCAACTTAATGAAAGAATATTTGTTTCAGAATTTTTCAACAAAGACAACAGGCCAATGTTATTGTCAATTTTCATGACCAATATAACAGCATGAAATCATCTCAGTAATCAAGAAATGAAATTTTGTGAGGAAGGAAGACAGAAAAATAATATAGCACTGAATTCGACCACATCAAATCCAATTGAATCAATAACATGCTATTTACCAAACATAATTACATGTCACTCCATATATGTTGAATGTTACGATCCTTTATTCTAGGTGGAATGCGTGTATTTTACAAATATTGAAATTGACTACCACAATGAAGTGGAATTTCCTTAGCACAGAAACTAGTTCTGGCTAAACTTTGACCTTCACATCATTTCATTAAACATCAGCTGCATTTAAAAACTTGGAATTAATAAGTTACTAATTTCCTTCACAACAAAATTACGCAACCAATATGTGGACACATGCACAGCTATCATATCCAACACAACAGCAGAGCAACCAATGCCACCCAGAATCCTAAACAGCAGCACTCAACTTCTCTACTCTGTTAGCAATTATATTTAATAAAGTCAACTCACATGATGAACCATGAGTGAAAACAGCAAGCGTTAGTAAAAAATCATCAAAACCACCACTGTCTCAGTTCCTCACCAAAAAGCCCAGCACCATACATGCTTTTTGTGCAGAGAGCAAATGGTCCAGTGAGATTGCTTTGTGCTGATCTTGAATCGATCAGATTTTTTCTGATTTGGGTTCCAATTGAAATGTGAAATGTTTCAGAACAAATGCTCCGAACCAAAATTCAGCAAGGAAGAGGAACTTGTAGTAAAATTGATCTTCGTTTTGAACTCAATTTAACAGTGGTTTTCACTAATATGGACACCCAACATAAAAAAAGAACAAAACAACTGGAAATAAGATTCAAAAGAAGAGGAAAATTTTTTCTTACCTTAACAAAACCAGTGCGGCGATCAAGATTCAAATGCAAATTTTTTATTTCCCCAAATTCACCGAAAGCTTCTTGCAGATGATCATCTTGTGCTTCCTCATGCACTCCACTCACCAAAATTATCCATCCTTCAACAGCTGTAAATATATGGAACAATTATCATCCATCTCAAGTTTCAGAACAAAAGGAAAACTACTTTTTTAAACAAATGACAAGAGATATCAGCTAGCAACAACAAAACATTATCTGATCACACAATCAGAACTTTCAAAGCATCAGAATTATTCACAAATTGCTCTATGGAATGATTAAGAATAAAAGGGTACAGTTATTTAAATAGTAGTGGAGACGGATCTGATAAATTACTACTCCAACAATAAAATTAAAAAAAAAATTAAAATTAGTTTAGGAGAATCCCCAAGGAGGGACAACATTCTTAGCACACTGTGTAATGTTTTCAACCTATTTTAGAACTAGCTTATTAGTAGATGCAAGTGGATAACTCCAAGGCATCCCTACATCAAGCAATCCATAGTGTTAATTACTCTCAATGTCAATTTACAATTAACCACCTCAAAATTCACTAGAACCATTCAAAACCCTACTTTTTCAAAAACAAAATAGCAAATAATTCTGAAACCCTAGAATTTAAACAACAAGCAAAAAGTATCCAGGGTTTAAATTTCACTGACATCGCTGGGGGCCAGGCCCACCATCAGAACCGAGGGAATCAAATCCACGACCGGAGAGGCGGCTCTGTCTCTCAGCATCAACCTCTTCTCTAAACCCACGGCCTTTGGTCTTTTTAGGAGCGGAGAGTGAAGAAGACGCGCTGCCTCCAGTAATAGCTGACTTTAACTTGGGGAGTGGAGCACAAGGTGAGGAGGAGGCGTCGGCGTCGGCGGCACCGTCTTCGTCCATCAAATCATCTTCCTCTGGCTCAAAATCCACCGCTTCGGCCTCCGTGTTTGCCATTATTATCGAGTGGTTTATCTCTCAGGAAATCGTGACGGGTGGTTCGCTCTGTTTTCACTACAATTATGTGAATTTTTTCTTTCTATGTTGGTGTTAGGGTATTTATATTAAGGGTTTGGGTGTTCCTTTCTTATCAATAAAGTGCGCCGTTTTATCGATTGAGAATTATAATTTAATACCTATAGTTTAACATAGTTTATTTATTAGTCCTTATGTTGTCATCTTTCTTTTTCTGTAGATAATGGATTCAAATACCTAGAAAATTAAAATTAGTAGGCTAAACAAATCAGGTAATAAAAATAAATAAAATCAAGTGATGGGCTGAGTT
>Ga0325404_1004831_pt1 | contig 14276 bp, 7 predicted proteins | sample PopdelMetagenome_18_FD_205664 | JGI IMG/M metagenome (GOLD analysis project Ga0325404, IMG submission 205664) | Populus deltoides microbial communities from Bellville, Georgia, United States - Xylem-Control-R1 | ecosystem: Host-associated > Plants > Phyllosphere > Stem > Wood/Secondary xylem... | reverse complement strand
TTTGCAGTTGTTTCGCTCTCGCTCTTATTATTGGATCATCTGAATCTTCTTGTAGATTAGATTCAGTTTTATAAGATGAATTATAATCCCCATGATGCACATTATGATAGGTTTTTTTTTTATCATTAAAATCCCACAAGGGTATAGACAATTAAAAATCCCCTCTGATAGAAATAGAAGCAAGAATAAAGGCTAATATGCTAAACATACATACTTGGGCTGGTTTGGGATTGTAATAGCAATAACGGTTCAAAGTCCTTTTCACTTAGAAATACATCAAAATAAAGTTTTTTTTTTAAATCATTTTTAACATCAGCACATCTAAACGATTTGAAAACATAAAACAAAAATAATTTTTAGCAAAAAAAAATTAAAATTTAAAAGAACACGGTTTCAACCGCTTTCCCAAACACGCCGAAAGGGCGTTGCATGCTCAGTGAAAACATGTTTGCTCTACCTATTGCAAGCAGAGCTGCAGCACAAGCAAGATTGAGATTTTGCACATGTGCTGTTTCAACAGGTATAAAAATTGCACTGGTTTGATTTAAGTGTTAAATTCTGTTATGCCTCAAAATGATTCAAAAAAAAAACTAGACCCACATAGTGGAACGAGGATCATGGATCAGAAACATATACAATAGATGCAGTGCTGGACACAAAAAAGAAAAAAAATTGGGACCTAAGAAGCACTTGGTCCTCCAATTCCCTAGCTCTAAGGAGCATGGAGGATGGTTTTGTATGTGATGGTGTACAGGCTTTGGGTTGTTAGCATGAAAAGTTTTGAGCATATACGGAAGACAACTGGGATGACACCCCTTAACCAACTAGTATTTGATCACATGGCGGCGCAGCCAAAGATCATACATGACCATATGGAATGCATCATTTTTTATTGGGGGTGAATTCCACTGGAAATGCTTCTGTACCTGAGAAAACATGACATAAATTCTTGTGAGTTATTGCAAATCATTAATGAGGACTTCAATGTTGCTCAGCCAAAAATCAATAATCTAACCAAAAGAATTAAGTTTCAAGCTACAATTGAACAGGATCTACCTTAATTAAATTCTTATGCAGTGAAACAAATTGATTGTCAGGTATGTCCTTCAGAATTTGCTTGAGCTGATACACATCTTGCTCCTTAAGTATGACGGAAAATTTATGCCAATCAAGTATGTCATTGAATGGCAGGTCATAATAGTTGGACAATATTACTGCAAGAGAAGTAACAAAACTATTCAAGAAAAATGACTCTTAACCCACTTTTTGAACAGTAGTTAAAATTGCACAAAAAATGTTGAGTTTATAGGAAGCTTCAATACTATGGAGCATGAAATTAAAAATGGCCATTGCGTATCATAAAGACCATTTGTAATGGAGTTTTAGTGAACCATTAAGGTGGTAGAACATTTTGCAAGCATCACTGCCGTAACAGCTGTTGTCGTAGCTGTCACAAGTGTAACAGCCTTTACATAAAGATTAGTTTTTTATATATTTTTTGAAAATATTTATTCGTAGTCAATAGTTTTATATTAATTAATTGATATAAATATTGACCTTGGCATATTAGATATTATTTCATTGATATATATTTTGTACATACCAAGTTATAACATAATTTGCACATGGTATAGTAGTGACCATTACATAACACCTGCGATGGCCCGTTCAACACTTCCAAAACCATGATTTAAAACCATGCTACGGAAAATCTAAGATCATACAAATAATCCCAAGAAATTATGCAACTCCACCTTTACTGTCGTACAATTGAGAAAATACAACTTAAGAGTGTTACTAGTGCCAGAAGAATGAATTAAGACTTTTAGTTTTATGCTAGAGCAACAGGTGGTCATGCAGGATTGCAAGGGATGCAGTACCAAAGAAGTTCAAAGGGTGGTGCCCTACTTGTGCATTCTAAATAAAAAAGATTGAAAACAATACCAGTTAAAAGAAAACTATTATTCATGCTTGGAAATCATGAGTCCTTCATTTTCAGGATTCCAGAGATTTATTCTTGCTATAACAACAACAACAACAACAACAATCAAAGCTTTTTTGTGTGAATAATTCAGGGACAAGCACCCTGATTGCTAAGCCCAAATTAAATACCAAGAGAATATGAGCAAGCACAAAATGAGTAAGACTAAAATAAGAAATAAATGTCAAATTTCCTTTATGTGCTCGTTTATTTTTATTTATTTACCTTTTTAGGTGCTTAACCGCACTCTTTAGGTATTTAAGTTGGGGTTAACGATAGGGACCTTGTTTAAAGCATTGAAACCTTTAATTTCATATTTCTGAGGCATCAAATTGGGTTAGACACATATTTATCCCCTTTTATATTAAAAAAATTGCAACAGTTGTAACACTTACCAGGAACGCATCCATAATGGATGGAGTCAGCTATGCGTGCACTGTTAACCTGAGAGCCACCGGGGCATATACAGAATTTAGTCCCATAAAACCTCTTTTGATATACAAGATGTCCAGTAGCTCTATTTATTCTGTTGCTTGAAATATCTAGTTCCGTATCATTTTCCCACACACGTGCCAGTATAACTCTAATTCTAGAGTTTCGATGGCCAGCCCAAAAACCAAGAGTTGTCCTGTAAAGCATGCTTGTGTTCAGTAATGAACATAAGGCTAAATCATATCCAGTTAAAAAAAACCCTGATAATTAATACCTTTCTGCACATATGCATATCTCAACTGATAGCATGCGCATGCGCACGCACACACAAAGATACTAACATGGAAATAAGGATGTAAAAGTTATAGAGGTTAAAGATTTATATTATAAGTCCACTTAAAAAAATAGAATTCTGTTGAATGTACGACACACACAGTATCAAAGTTTCCAGTATGTAACCTTCATCAATTGTAAGTGATATAACAGGTAGGCTTGTATATTTTTTTCTTCTTATCTTTGGTGATAGGTAGCATCTGAGCTTCTAATATAGCATCTGAGCTTCTAATATCAAGGGGAAGCACAAAATACTAACACAGAAATAAGGATGTAAATTATGAGTCCACTTTTAAAAAATAGAATTCTGTTGATGACACACACAGTATCAAAGTTTCCAGTGAGAACCTTCATTAATGGTAAGTGATAAAACAGTCACACATCTAGGCTTGTATATTTTTTTCTGTGTATGAAAGATAGGTAGCATTTGAGTCTCTAATATTACGGGGAAGCACAAAATACTAACACAAATAAGGATTATAGAGGTTAAAGACTCATATTATGAGTCCACTTTTAAAAAAATAGAATTCTGTTGATGTCCTCGATCCACGACAATATGTTAGAGGGGGGGGGGGATCCACTAAGATCCACAAGGGATAAACTCTACTCTTGCCCATTATCAAAATGACTGCTATTATCCAAACAAGACATGGATGCTCATACAAAATGCAACAAAGCTTCACAGTCTACACGAAAATGAAGACAAAATAAATGGAAAAAATTATCTATTTACAAATCCTAAAAAATAGAGCTTAGCGAGAAAAAAATTCAAAAATTGTCATTTATTATTACCTGTTCTCTACATCGTTTCCTCCAGCAGGAAGGGCAAATGGCTGAAGGACCTGAGGAAGAGCAACATCTTTGTGTGGAATGAATCCGACATCATAACTAGGGGAGCATACCACTCTGATTGCATTCTTTATAAGAAATGGGACTCGTTCAGTGGCTCTTACACCAACATCATGACAGGTGACGAAGAAGTGATCTGCACCCAAAGTTCTATTCCAGTAGGGATACTTGGCTATTAAGCTTTCCACATAATTCTCAACAATTACAGTCATATTCTCGTAAGAAGTTCCCTGCACAGAAGAGTGAATTTCAGGTCAGAAGGAATTTAATCAATCAGAACAACAACAAAATGCAAAGTAATTTATGCCAATTTGTTTAAGAAGTGAAGATTCGAAAAGACTTCTGTTATGCCAGTTTAGATTTTGAGCAAGTAAGAAGAGTCCCAAGAGAAAATAATATAGCAAACATAGTGAAGTAGACAAGGAGTCATCATCAACAAAAGGGTTGCCTCACTAGGAAAGCAACCGCAACACAAAATTATTGCTGACCTTGCCGCGCATCTTGTGGCAGGAGATGGGGATAAAGAAGAGGTGGGCTTGATCAGGATCAAGAGTACGAAACTTGCTTTCTCTTATATTCTGGAAAAAATACCCTTCGCTAGCGTATTTTCCAGTCAATTTCCTAGGTGTTTGATAAAATGTGTTTGGATCTCCATCTGGATATATATAAATCTTGAAATTCTGTTCCATTTCCTCGTAATTTAATTTGAATACACGTGGAGAATGATACAGATCCGATATCTCATCGTTCTCGCCATCGCCAACATCGACCACTACAGTCTTCGTCGTTGTCTCCGTCGCTGGCAGGAGAGAAACGGAAGACGCGGAGATGGAAGGAGGAGGAGAGGAGTGGAGAGAGTTGAAAGAGAGATATGTGAAAGAGATTAGGGTTAGGATTGCCAGAGTTAGGAGGGATCCTTTCAAAGAACACATGGATAGCTGTACTTGTTGCTGTTGCTGTAATTGTTGGTACAGCTTTCCGGCGGTCATTGCCGGAACCAGTGGTCGAAGGAGGATTTGGGTTTTTCACGAAGTTCGGTGAACTGGTGTGGGATTATCATTATTATTGTTATTATTTTTTTTGTTCTGCCTCCACTCCCTCGATCTATGTACTACAATATCACAAAAATCTAAGAACATGGGAGAAAGGCACTGTAAAGTAAGATAAAGCACTAAAATTGTGGTTTTGCCTTTAATAATAATAATAAATAAATAAAAACCTTGAGGGATAAAACTTAAAAGGATATTTTCACGATATTAATGTGCTATTCTTTATTTGATTTTTAATTTTTTTTTGTATATATTTATAATTCAACACAATTTTTATAGAAGTTTCAAACAATAACAAATTTATCTCATATTTATTATTTGGCTTAAATCATCCTTTTAGAAACCAAAAATTCTCTTTTAAATTTCATAAAAAATTCTTCATCCTCAATCTTAAAACATATTATATAATGAAATCAAACACATTTTCCAAGTCAACTTGAATTAAGAAATTCAAACTCTCTTGTTGTACAGTTTTTCAACTATCATTGCTGAAACCAGGAATTGAGGGAGAATTTGAGTTTTTTTTACCAGCTAGATGAATTGGTATGGAATTATCATTATTGTTGCTGTTATTTATTTTGCCTCTAATCCCTTGATCTATCTACTCAAATATTATAAAATCAAAGGATATGGGAAAAACACTGCAATGTAGGCTATAACATTAAAATTGTGGTTTTGTCTATAATTAAAAAAATAGATAATTGGTAAAATAATTTTTTCACAAGGTTGATTTGTCATTTGTTATTTGTTATTTGTTTGAGTCATAATTGATTTTTTTTTTTGTATTTTTGTACAATTCAACAAAATCCTTATGGAAGATTGAAACAACAATTCAATTTTTTTTTACCCTTACTTTGACTGAAATCATCCTTCAAGGAGCTAAAGGTTCCTTTTAAAATTTCATGCAAATTCTTTCGTACCCCATCTTAAAACATGTTATATAATAAAATCAAACATAATTTCGACATCAATTTAAATTAAGTAATCCAAACTCTTTTTTTTATTGTTGTTGTTGTTATAATTATTGGTACAACTTTTTGGTCGTCATTGTCAGAACCAGTGATCGAGAAAGAATTTGAGTTTTTTTACTAAGTTCGATGATCAGGTGTGGGTTATCAGTTGTTGTTATTTTTTTGTTCCACCTCCACTCTCTTGATCTATCTACTCAAATATTACAAAATCTAAGAAAGAGGGAAAAACATTTAAATATAGGTTATAACACTAAAATTATGGTTTTGCCTTTAATTAAAAAAAAAAAGATAGATGAGGGATATAAGGATCTTTTCACGAGGATAATTTGTCATTCTTTATTTGTTTTGGGGCAGGATTGATTTTTTTAATTTTTTTATATACATGCGTAATTCAACACAATTCTTATGGAAGTTTAAAACAACAACTCATTTACCTCCTCCTCGTACTTTGGTTGAAATCATCCTTTTAGGAATGAAATGTTTCATTTTTCAATTTCAAACAAATCTTTTCATACCTAATTAAAACATGTTATATAATGAAATCAAACACAATTTCCACATTAACTTGAATTAAGCAATCCAAACTTTTTTATTTCAACACTTGGTTGAAAACTACCATCAATAGGAGACATGAATTTTATTTAATTTTTGTGTTAATTTTATATTACTCACTCATTTTACACTTTACTGAATGCAATTTATTCCAATTATCATAACAATTAAATCAACAAAATCAATTCTTCTTTTTCTTAGTCTTGGCCAATTCTAACTTCAAGGGAGGACATGGTTTGCTTTTAATTTTTTCCATTAATTAACATTACCCATTAGTTATTAATGATCAAGAACACATAATTAAACCAAGCTCATCATTCCAACTAATCAATCAATACAACCCTAACTTTACATAATGCAATCACTAACAACCATGCTTGCAATCATAATAAAATATTGATCAATCATAGTAATAGAGTTCCTTACCTTTTAACAACACTAAACAATTTCTCTTCACTCTTTACTTTTTTAACTTAGCTCCAAAAATCTCTACTTTCAAGCATTACAAACTAAACCAAAGCTTGAAATTCCTTGCTTTGATACTTCTAAACTTTCTTTAGAACTCTTAATCAAGCATTTTTATGTGTTTGTATCAAGAAAATGATCAAGCCTTCTTTTTCTTTCTTCATTATTATAATTGGTTAGATGGCTTCTTAAGGAAGTCAAGATTTTTATTTTTATATATTCTATTTTATCCATATTTACAACAATGTCATTATGTATAGTTTATGTATTTTTTCTATTTAACTGGATACTCTGTCTCAATCCACTTTTAAAACACCATACATAGAAGTTTTATTCCATAAAACTTGCTTTCTAATTATTTAATATTATTTTTCAATTAACTCATTTTATAACCAAGTTAAATTTTTAATGTTTTATTAACACTGTAAAATTTTGATCGGGGGTTTACATTTTCCCACTCTTTCTTCCAAGTCTCTTCTTCAACTTGGGAGCTTCTCCACAATATATTTATCATAAGAAACTTTTTATTCCTAAGTTCCTTCTCACATCGATCCAATATTCTTATAGGTTTCACTTTTAACATCAAATCCTTTTTAATCTTTAGAGAAACGTATGGCAACATTCAGGAAGGGTCTTCCTCAGTCTTTCGAAGCAATGAGACATGAAACACGTCATGTATCTGAGCTAGATACGGAGCAAAACCAACTTGTATGTTGCTGGCTTAATTCTCTTTACAACTTCAAAGTGCTCAATATACCTCGATGTTAACTTTCCATTCTTACCAAATCGCATGATGTTCTTTCAATGAGCTACTTTCAGAAACACCCAATCTCTAATGTTAAACCCGAGAGGCCTCCTTCTATTATCCGTATAACGTTTTTTTTTTTCCTATCTTGGGTTGCCTTTATTATATCCTTTATAATCTTTATTTTTTTTATGATAACTAGTACCAACTCTAACATAATCAAATTCCTATCACTCATATCATCCCAACATATAGGAGTTCGGCATTTTCTATTATACAAGCCCTTATAGGAAACCATTTCTATTATAGCTTGGTCGTTGTTATTGTAGGAGAACTCCATAAGTGGTAGGTGATCTTCCCAATTACCCCTAAGTTGCAATTACACGCATCCTTAACAAGTCTTCTAAGGTTTGGATGATCCTTTTAGATTGATCATTTGTTAGAGGGTGGAAAGCAATGCTCAAGTTCAATCTCATCGCTAGAACATGTTGAGTATTTGGCCATAGGTGAGACATAAACCTAGGATCTCAATCTAGCACGATTAACACAAGCACCTATATAATCTTACAACTTCATTTACATACAATCGAGTATGTCATTTTCATAGGGAAAAATAATGCAAACTTAGTCAATCAATCCACAATGACTTATATGAAGAGATTAAGGGTGCTTCAGTATAAGAAAGGTTTATGATAATACTTATTAGAGACGAATGTCTTGTTACAATATTATCACAGTATAATTATATAAATGTGGGAGATGTTTGAATGAATGTATGCGCGTTCTGGTATATGTGTTGAAATGATCTTTGACATTACCTAAATAAAAATATATTGAGTAATGGTCATTTTGTGTATCGGAGGCGCGAGTAGGATCGGATCTTCGACCGGGCGAGGACACACTACGGTAGGGGCAGGTAAGTGGTTTCCACCTTTAACTAATTATTATTAAATCCTTGAAGTATTTATACATAATGTTGCTACTCGATTTCAATCGATTAAAATTACTCATGAAACGTAATGAATAATTATATGATTAGCTTCAGCTAACGGTATCTATATTGGATAACCGGGATTAAATGATGTGATTAACTTTGGCTAATGGTATCCATATTGGATAACCAGGATTCATTAAGGAGATTAGCTTCGGCTAGTGGTATCCATATTGGATAACCAAGATTAAATGATATAATTAGCTCCAGCTAATGGTATCCATATTGGATAATCAGGATTCATTGATGAGATTAGCTTCAGCTAATGGTATTCATATTGGATAACCAAGATTGATTAGTGAGATTAGCTTTGGCTAATGGTATCTACGTTGGATAGTTGGAAATGAATGATGAGATTAGCTTCGGCTAATGATATCTATGTTGGGTAGCCATGAATGAATGATAAGATTAGCTTTGGCTAATGGAATCCATGTTGGATAAGCAAGAATAAGCATTGAAGATTAGTTTTGGCTAATGATATCTATGTTGGATAGCCAAGAGTAAAGGATAAGGTTAACTCTAGTTAATGGGGTCCATACTAGGATTACTAGTAATGAGTGTTGTGAACCATCTCATTTAAAAGCATTTACTAATACGATGAAATAAAGAGTATGATGTGTTATTCACAATCGAAATTAATGTTTAAAGAACCATATATAAAATTGATCATAGTTAGGAATGAATGAAGAATCCCATATGTACAAGGATTCCTAGACCATAATGCATATCATCAGTTGTTTGTTGAACATAGCTCAAATAAAATAATGCAGTATAAGGTTGTATGAAGATGTGGAGTAAAATATTAAAGATAGTTCGGTAGGAAGATATTAATAGCTGAATTTGTTGGCAATTAAATGGGTTTGCCAGAATTATTGGCATCCACGAGGGGATGACCGAATTATACATAGTGACCATAGTATCGATGACTAAGGATGAGAAAAGAACAATACTTAGTGGCCGTAGTATTGGTGACTAAGGATATGAAAAGAACGATACTTAATGACCGCAGTATTAGTGACTAAAGACAATATATAAATTGATAGTTGGACGATTAATTATCAATATATATGAATGTGACAACTTTTGATGTTTAGTTGCCTAAAAGAATGATGACCAAGGAAGCAAAATACAATTTGGTTAATTATATGATGATGATTTAGATTCTCCTTTCCCTATGCTTCTATTTAAGTTGACAATTTCTTTAAATTAAATTATGGGTAACAAAAGTTACTTCCTCGTTGTCCCTAATAAAAAAAAGAATTCATGTGGTTGCCTTTGTTTTGAATAAAGACCATTGTATTGTTGTTTCCAATGAGTAGAAACTTTAGTGTTGTTGTTTTCAAATAATGGAAACTATTGAAACTATCATCGATTGTATAATGGAAACCATTGTCTAAGACCATTAATCGATGTTTAAAAATATATATGACAAGGGAGGTTGATTGGCAACTTAAGACATAATATCATTTGATGTATTACTAAGTCAAAGTAAATTTTAATAGGGTGATATGGATTGACTATAGAGAAGGAGTGTGAAAGCTTCATTCTGTCTGGGATAAAGGGAGTCGAAGTGTATTCCTCGCTACGAAAGCACCAATTAGGTCAGCCAAAGAAGTCCCCCTTGGATTCGAAAAGAAGGAAATGAAGAACGGGAACGAAACGAAATAAGACGTTTCTATGTAACAAACGGTTGTGATACCTAGAAAATAGAAAATATGGTAATATTACAAACAAATTATGTTAAGTAGTGACGGTGAGTAAACATAGAATTAATACATATGGTTACTTCAAGGATTGTACCCAAGGAAATCGGTAACTAAGAAAATGAAATATTAATTATTGATTGGGGAATCAAAAATTAAGAAAATGAGTTGCTACATGTGACGTATAATCAGCAACCTTAGATTTGAATGTATTACATAATTCGTCATCAAGGCAATGTTAAAAGTAATAAATATAAACTTAGACGTCATAACAGCTAGTGCGTAATTCAATATATATATGATGTAATTGATGCTAAAAGAATTATGGAAAAGCATATTGTTCTTTTTCCTTATGAAAAATCATGTACATGCATTTTATGGCTAGATGTTAAATTTGTAATGTTATTTTAGTTGCAATGATGAGCATGAGTATTGTCATATGAGTTGGGATATTATTGAACTTGAGTTGAATGTTTTGAGTAGGATTGTTAAAAGTGCTAATTGACATAATGATTCCTTTCCCTTATAAAAAAATCATGAGCATAAGTCTTCTTGATAACTAATAACTCTTATAATACTATATATGTTGTAGGTCTATGACACGAAGTGAGCCAGCATTGATTGTGTCGTTTCACTATTTATAATTTTGTTAAATATTTATTTTTATGTACTATAAATACTTAAAATTATGTTAATAATTTCACCTTGAAATATACTAAATGGTATGATTGTATTTCTAGCATTTGGTTATTGCATCTCTTTTGTTATGTGTATGTGTGTGTATAGCCATCACACGTATATTTTAAGTAAATAAGAAATGGAAAGAATATAAAATGAATTGTGAGAAGCGTTGTGAAAGAATCAAATTAAGAAATAATTGAATTAGTGGGTGACCGAAGGCTACTATGTGTATATAATAGAATTATTTGATATTGTATTGCCCAAGAGGATAAGAAAAGAACTGAGAAAATGTATAAGTTATGGGGGAAACTCTGCTATAAATTTGGTAAACTAAATAATCAATAATGAGATGTATTGTTAGACATATTGCAAAAAAAAAAAAAAAATTTCCCCATTATACTCAGATATGATGTTTAGAAATATGAAAGTTACATGAAAATTTCAGCATGTTTCTTGTCATTTTTTTTTATGTAATTGACTATGTCTAAAAGGTTCTACACACTATTTTTTTTTCCTTCAACCTCAATTTAAACACATTCATATTGATCTATAGTATTAATTTTAAGAGAAATCTTAAGACAAGTTTTGGTCTTTCCCTCTAAAATGGCTTTTAGCTGAATGACCTTCCATGGGTAACTTTAGGTTGCCCTTTATCTTCCATTATTGAAACCTATTTTAATACAACTAAAATACTTTATAATATATGTCTAAACACTAAAAAACAAAATTTAACATGTCAACCCCCATCTTCTTTAGTTTAGCTGAAACCTCAAGGAATAATTCCTTGAGTTTCCATTCAAGTTTATCATATATTTTCTTAACGAACTCATTTAAACACATTATAATTACAATTCAACACAACCCTTATGAAACATTGAAACAACAAACTCAAAACCCCCTTACCTTTACTTTAGCCAAACCAAAGCATATACAAGTTATGGCTTCCTTTTTGTTCTTTTTATTTCAAATCCATTAATTATTATGTCAAAATCATTTTCAATTATTATTCACACAACTTTTACACAAAAGAATCATTCTCTCCTTTTAATTATCCAATGGTCAAACCTACCCTTTAAGGATTAAAGAACCAAAGGTTCCCTTTTCAAAATTTCATGCATTTTTCTTCATATTATACATACATCTAAATGGTGTGGGGGAATTACTATTCCCCCACACCCAAAATCACTATGGATTACAACAGTAATCCATAATGCATTTCTTTTTTTTTTCAATTTTCCTCTGTTTTCTTTTTTTTTGCATTTATTTTTTCTTTTTTTTCCAAAATTATTTTTGTTGATTTTACTTTTTAAATATTAAGCTAGTTAAAAATTTCGCTTTGTAATTTTTTTCCTTTAAAATACTGTGCATTGCTGCGGTGTTTTTCCACATAGTTTTTCTTTTTTATTTTTTTATTTTTCAAAATTATATTTGTCGATTTTTTTTTTATTGAGCTGGTTAAAAATTTCACTTTATAATTTTTTTTCTTTAAAATACTGTGGATTGCAGTGGTGTTTTCCCACATAGTTTTTCTATTTTATTTGTTTATTTTTCAAAATTATATTTGTTAATTTTTTTAATATTGAGCTGATTAAAAATTTAATTTTGTAATTTTTTTCTTTAAAACATGTTGATTACTACAATGTTTCTCCGCATTTTTTTTATGATTTTCTCCGAAATTTTCTTTTTTGATTTTATTTTTTAATATTGAGTTAGTTAAAAATTACAGTTACAATATGTGAGGAAAGCACTGTAACTTTCTTCACAAATTACTATGGATTGCTACAATGTTTTTTTCTATATGGTTTTTTCTATTTTGTTATGTTTTTTTTCTAAAATTATCTTTGTCAATTTTATTTTTTAAATAGTAAGTTGGTTAAGAATTGCAATTACAGGTAAATACAAGTTTTTCCTCACAAAACACTATGCATAGATACAGTTTTTCCTCATATGGTTTTTTTTTTCAATTTCTTTTGTGTTTTCTTTTTTTGTAATTTTTTTTCCAAAATTATCTTCGTCGATTTTTTTTTCCATATTGAGTTAGTTAGAATTTAACTTTGTAATGAAGCTTAATCATGTGGGGAAAGCATTGTAGCTTTTCTCACAAAACATTATGGATTGCTACAATGTCTCTGCACATGGTTTTTTTTTTATATAATTTTTTTTCAAATTATCTTTGTCAATTTTATTTTTTTAATATTGAGTTATTTGAGAATTACAATTACAAATCATTACAAATAAAGCTAAATCATGTGGGGAAGCACTGTAGCTTTCATCACAAAACACTGTGAATTTCTACAATGTTTCCGACATGATTTTTTTCTTTTTTTTGGTGTTTCTTTTGTTATTTTTTTTTCTAAAATTATCTCTATCAATTTTTTTAATATTGAGCTAATTAAGAATTTAGCTTTGTAATTGTTTTTCTTTAAAACACTATGAATTATTGTAGTGTTTTCCCATATGATTTTTTTATGATTTTTTCCAAAATTATCTTTGTCGAATTTTTTTAATATTGAGTTGGTTAAGAATTATAATTACAATAAAGCTAAATCATATGAGAAAAGTATTGTAGTTTTTATCACAAATCGTTGTGGATTGCTACAATATTTCTCTAAATGGTTTTTTATTTTATTTTATTGGGGAAAACATTATAGTTTTCCTCATAAAGCATTGTCCATTGCTACAACGTTTTTCCTCATGGGTTTTTTTTCCTTTCAAAATCATCTTTGTTGGTTTTTTTTTTTAATATTAAGTTGGTAGAGAATTTAGTTTTGTAATTTTTTTTTGCTTTTTATTGACAGAAAAGCTAAATTATGTAGCGAAAGCATTGTATTTTTCCTCACAAAATACTGTAGATTGCTACAAATTAATTTGTTCAGTCTCTAAGTTTTTGATCACCAACACAACTTTTTTTTTCCATCATGAAATATTTGCTCCATCATACCTTTAGTTTCTATTATTTATCTAGCGTTGGTTCACAATTATAACACTATCAAGTGCATTTGTTTTATAAGCCCGCGACAGCGCGCGAGCATGTCATCTCATACAATCCTAAAACATGTCATATAACACAATGAAACATAATTTTAGCAACAATTCAAAGCAACAAGTTCAACCCTCTCCTATACAGTGGAGGCCGAACCTAGACTAAAAGAGTCATGAATACTTCTTCAAAATTTCATACAATTAACATCACACCTGACACGATCAAAGAGTTGATGTCTTATCCCAAGTGCAGGAGTGTCACAGTAATAAATAACCCGGCAAGACCGGGGTCGAACCATAGAGAGGTTAATTGTATAAATTATAATTAATAAAGCAACAACAACAACAACAACAACAACAACAATAACAAGAATAATAGTAACAGTAATAATAATATTAATAGTAATAGTAATAATAATAATAATAATACTCAATACGTGGCGTTGTTATACCTGAGAATGATCTCAAAGATCGGGTCACAGGTTTCCAGCCTATATACTGAGTTTATGAAAAGATCAAAGAGATATATTATATAATATAAA
>Ga0325404_1004830_pt1 | contig 14281 bp, 14 predicted proteins | sample PopdelMetagenome_18_FD_205664 | JGI IMG/M metagenome (GOLD analysis project Ga0325404, IMG submission 205664) | Populus deltoides microbial communities from Bellville, Georgia, United States - Xylem-Control-R1 | ecosystem: Host-associated > Plants > Phyllosphere > Stem > Wood/Secondary xylem... | reverse complement strand
TTTTTTTATTAGCTAGGATTCATGTATTCAATCAATTCATTCTATAAGTATAAGTTTTTTTTGGTCCAAAACCAACCCATGATTTAAATATAAAAGTTTATTTATTTTAATGTTTTAAAAGTATTTATTTTTTTTATTTTTCTCTCTTCTAATTATTTTTGAATTTCTTGAAATTATTTTAATGTTGTAATATTAAAAATTAATAAATATTATTTCAATATTATTTAAAAAAACATTTATTAAAATATCTAACTGCTGTAATAACGATGCTTCAACCTCCTTTATTATCTCATTTCCCATTGTCAATTGCATCTTCAATTATCCACCATCTTTCTTATCCCTTCGTTTTAAAATTTTAAAGTAAGATAAAACTCCCACCTTCAAATCTTCCCATTTTACCCTCCACACCTGCCGCCTCGCCCTACCACCCCCACAAACCCCAACCTCAACCCGAAAGCGTCATTTCAAACACCCAAAATGACAGCTTAGAACTTCAAGAAACAGTGGACTTCCCCAAATACCCACTCTACCCTTGCCACCCTCACCCACCCACCCAGCAGTTACACAGGGCAAACCGTCTTTTCAGGTTAAAAACATGAGAGGTCATTTCCGTCCTTTCGAAAAATTATAAAGAGAGAGACTGAGAGAATGTAGAGAGAGAAAGAAACACTGAGAATTTTTCTAGAGAGAGAATTGTTTAGAGAGACAAAGACACATAGAGTTACCGTTTGTGTCCGTTTTTTCCGTTAAAAATATATGTGAAGACAGAGAGGTAGCCAAGCCATGGTGACAGACCAGGAAATAGCCAAAGGAGTAGAGACGGTGCTGCGGCAATCAGACCCCAGCACCGTTACTTCATTAAACGGTGTCGTACAGCAACTTGAAGCTAAATTAGGGTTAGATTTATCACACAAAGCTGCTTTTATCCGTGACCAAATTAACCTGCTCCTCCGCCCCCACCCTACCACCACCGCCTCCGCCTCCGTAACCACCACCGCGCATCCACAACTGACGCCACAACCACCGCCACCTCCATCACAGCAAGCTTTTCAATTCCAGCAAGGACAAACTCTTCATTTGACCCCAAAAGACCATTTTGCCCTCCAATTTCAACAACAACAATTTCACCCTTCCCATTTTGCCCTTCACCCTCACCACCACCCTCACCAGCATCCTCAGCAGCACCAACAGCACCAGGTTTTTCCCCAGGACCTTAACTTTAGGCAGCCGCAAGCTGTGGTGGCTCCACCAGGGCCGCCACCTCAGTTGCAAGTTCAGCAGCAGCAGAAGCAGACGCAGCATGTGCAAAATGTTGGGGATGTTCCACGTGAAGTGGCTAAAGAGAGGTAAAAGCTGAGGACTTTTTGTTATTTCTCGATTCTAGTGTTTTTTAGGGCTCAATTTTAAGTGTTTAGGGGTTTAATTGTTGCATTTTGAAATATTTTATTTTATTTTATTTTATTTTCAAATTTTAGGGTTTATAGTTTCCATTTATTTTTAATTGGTAAGATTTTGTTATAAAGTCGAATTCTTTATAGTTTCTAAAAGACAGAGAGGGTAAAAAAAATATTAGTAACTATCACTTTCAATGGTTAAAAGAGTGACCCAATTGAAGGTTTAATGCTATTTTTTTGCTAAATTGAAAAATCCAAAATTTGGGCAACTGTTAGCTTATGGTTAGTGTGAAAGTTTTTATTTTGGGTTTTTTTAGTTGATGATCTTGGGCCGTTGGTGATTTTGTTTGATTGGAGCTTGAATCTGTTGTGGCCGTTTATGGAGATTGAATGGTGTTTGGATTTTACTACTTTGCAGCAGTACTCCAGTTGGATCCAAAAGAAGAGGTGGACCTGGTGGGCTAAACAAAGTGTGTGGTGTTTCGCCTGAACTTCAGGTCGTTGTTGGGGAGCCAGCCTTGCCAAGGACTGAGGTATGCTGTTGACCAGGCTCGTTTCTTAGTTTGGTTGAGCAGCTGTGCTGTTTATGGAGTGATTATTGTTTCTAAGAATTGTGCATTGTGTGTGTGTTCAGATTGTGAAGCAATTGTGGCAATACATAAGGAAAAACAACCTCCAGGATCCAAGTAACAAGAGGAAGATAATTTGTGATGATGCTTTGCGCGTGGTTTTTGAGACTGACTGCACTGATATGTTTAAGATGAATAAGCTGCTAGCTAAACATATCATCCCACTTCAACCATCAAGTATGTACTGTGATCATTACAGTGAAGCATATTTTTGTTGCTCTGTGGTGACTTTGAGAAGGTTGAATTTATTTTTTTGTTCTTGTGAATATTTGCACAGAGGAATCTGGTCAAGCCAAGCGAGCGAAGGTGGATGTTGAGACCACAACTGAAAATAAAGAACCTCCTGCATCTCTTGTGGTAATATCTGAAGGACTTGCTGAGTTTTTGGGGACTACTGAGAGGGAAATGACCCAAACAGAAGCATCCAGACGTGTTTGGGAGTACATAAAGCTAAAACAGTTGGAGGTGGGTAATGAGTGTATATATTCATCCCTTTCCCCACACATGGCTTTCCATATTGGGAGCACTTAAAGTCTACTACATCCCTTTACCTCAACTAATTTTCCTGCATATACCTCTTGTTTTGTACAAATCTCTCTGTTATTATACACTGCCTTTTTTGTCCAACAAACCGTATTTGTAGTGCATCGATGTCTAAACACAGTTCTTTTATAGATAAGTTAACTTCAATGTAAAAGTTCAATGGTTTTCATGTGTTTTTAGGATCCGTTAAATTCAATGGTGATACAATGTGATACAAAGCTTCGTGATCTTCTTGGATGTGAAAGCATATCTGCTGTGGGGGTAGGAGAGGTGTTAGCACGTCATCATTTATTCAAACGGTCATGATGTTCTGTGGTGATGACTGGTTAGTATGTTCAACAAGCTCCCATGTTGCGTGTGGCTCCTGTGCTTGTGATTTAGTTGGTGGGAAAAAAAAAACTGATTATAAAACTTCTTGTATACATGTTGAATTTCTCAATGGTGGATGTGAGTCCCTTCTCTTTTTATTTTTGATTGGGTATATAATACTGAGTTATTTTAATGCATTTTTTGGTCTTTTCTTGAGAGCTGGGCTGGTTTTCTGCATCAAACTATCCGTCTCATGATATCAAGCCTTTTTAAAGCTTGTAAAATTCTCAAAAAGTTCATTTTTCCACATGTTCTGTTTTCTATTCTGTCCTTTGATTTGACAACTTAAATATCATGTCAGGTTCAGGACTAAACCATAGCCCCTTGGTAGTCAAAGTACAGGTTTCTTGTAGTGTAACTTTCTTCCTGTTAATGATTTCCCTCCAGGTGTGATTTGTCACCCTGCTGCTTAGTTGTAAATCATCATCCGAGTAGTTTAGCTTTAGAATTTCTGTTGTTCCTGAATCCCTTTTGCTTCCCTTTATGTGTTGACGCCTCCTTTTGAATTATGTACGTTTATGGACTCTGCCATCCATTGGGTTTAAGACTTTATGTGTACCTGCTATCTTTTCTGCTCTTAATATGCTGATTAATTTGCGTGCAATTTGATGTATACCAAACAAGTAACCTTATGTTTTTTTTCTCCCTTTCTTGTTACTTGTAGGTGCATGGAACAATGACCACCTGCTCACTTCTGATAGTAGAACAGATAGTGAAGAACCTTATTTAGTTTATCGTTCGTTTATTTTTTTTCATGTCCTTTGTGAATTACTGTGATTAGATGACATGGTGATTTACTCTACTATGATCAGAATGAAAATGTAACAACGGTCAATGGCAGGGATTATCTTTGTAGTTATGCTGCCATAGCCTGGATGTAGTAGGCTTTCTTGCTAATTTTGTTGTCAGTTTGACCTCCCAATGCCTAACCCCCTCATAGTAGAATGAAGGAAACCACAGTCAAATTGTAAAATCTTATTAACTTGAGAAAGACCAATATGTATCCTGTCATATAGGCTGTTGTTTTCCTACTGCAACTGGCTTTGTTCCTTCTTTTCTTTGTGGTCTGCTTGGAATTACTTACATGGAGGCATGTGTTGTACAGCTTCTGACAGATCGAAATCATGTCGCTATTTATTTGTTCTCATTCACCAGAAAATCTATTCAGCTTTGGATGTTTCCTCCGTAACGATCCCGTTTTAAGTAAAACAGCGAAGCAGAGGTAACTGTTAAGGTGAACGCAGCTGGAGGACAAACTTTTCTCTCGTTGAAATTTCACTTAAAACTGGAACGAGAGGAAAGTCCAAAGCAGAGGATTTTGATTTTGATCATCATAACTTATATCATAGGAGCGGCATCGGTCAAAACATCCGACACTGTGTAATAATGAGCAGCCTAATTTGGTGAAATTCAGGAGTTGAACTAAGAACTGAATGCACGTGAAAGATATGCCGGATCATTAAACCTGGCTTGGTGGATTAATGTTGGAAATTGAGGACTCGAATCCTTTTTACTTAAATCAGGTTCAGGTTTTTAGTCCAACTGGATAAAAACGTCGGGTTTATATATAAAAAATAACAAAACAATATTATTTTAATAAAAACATACAAGCGAGTGGCTTTAAAATTGACCAGCGACCTGAGCCCTTTTCTTGATAAGTTCTGGATGGGTTCTGATAACTATTATCTAGACCAGGAAACAAATACCTGACGCAAAGATAGGAAAGCTGTCAAGAGTGGTTTCACTTCAAGTCCGAGGAAATCAGAGTGCGGTGATTCAGACATTTTGTCTTTCGTGCCGGCTTCTCAGGTTTTCAATTCTGTAAGACCATGATAAGAGATTGTCATCTAGTTCGGATTCAAAAGTGCCCAGGTGGTGGTATTGACACCCACCAAGTAGAGCCACTACACACTATAAAAGTTAAAGAACCAGGCTGAGCAACAGGGCTTGAAGAGTCGTTGTAAATAGACCTTAGCCATTACAGAGCACACCAGATTCAGAGCAAGCTCCCAGCTAGCTACATACCGCGTTAAACCATTGATAGCAGAACCTCGAGGAAAGCTGCAGAGAAACAAAAATGATGGTGTTTGAGATCTGACCTTCCACATGTCTCTTCCTATGTACGTAATTAAAGTGGTCAGTCTTGAAGAGAAGTAAAAGGATGTAAGTGCTAGACAACCGTGCTGCAGCACGTTATAGTCTCAAAACTCCCATGAAAATGCTTTTGAGCGGATTATCCTTGATACAATAACTTGCTATAAGAATCACAACCTGTTTTTCTAGGTGTTCAGTTGAAGAGATGGAAACAAATGAAAAAAAGTTGTTTATGAGATAATTTTAAATTGAATTTCTACTTTTTAATACATTTCTTTTGTCTTCACTATCTATGGCAACAAAACACTTTCTAAAGTTTCAAATTCTTATCATAAACAGTGCATCCACTAAAAAGAGCAAGCATTTCGCAATTCAATCATCAATTCCAAGAGTCCAAGTAAAGCAAGGTCAAGCAATACCTCTTCCTTTTCATAGCCTTCTTTTGCTCTTTCGGTGGTTGCTGACTGATAACAATTCTGTCATTATCATCAGGTTGAACAAGGGAATTCAAACATGTAATTGCTTCCAAGCACTCTTTCTCCTTTCCTTTAATCACATTATCCGCTACTCTTTTACTTTTTACTAGTGTACACGGCGCCACTTGAGTAAAAAATATTTTGATTGTAAAAGAAAATATTTATGCCATAAAAACCTATTTTGGTATTATTATTAAATTTAATTCAACGAACGACCCTTGAAAATTTTCAAATCGAATAAAAATTATTCTAATATAACTAAATTTACTTGAAGATTTCAAAAATAACCCTGATAACTAATAAAAAGCATGATTGGACTTGAAAAAAAAATTATTCTAATCTTTTTTTAATATTAAAATTGTAATATATTGGATCGATCCGGGTTTCATGACTTGACTAATAAAATCCATGATCCAAGTAATAAACTTTATTGAGCTTAAGAATTTTTTTAAAAAAATATTATTTTTAACTTAACTAGTGATAATAAAAATAAACATTAATAAAATTAGGTATAAACTTGACTAGGCACAAATCAAATAGAAAGATACTTATTTAAAAGTATAGTAATCTAACCTTGTAGAAAAAAAAAAAAAACTAAAATAATTTATAAAGCAAATTCAAAATCAAGAAGGAAGTGTTAAATATTGAATGATGAAGTTTCTATTCATTCCTCAGTGTAATAATTCCTTTAAGGTTATGTTTTATAAAGGTTTAGCTTGCTCTATATGCGCTTGTGTGTGTTGAGGGTGGAGAAGCTGACAGGTTTTTGTACACACCAGATAGGAAGTGATACCCAAAAATCTGTCAGCTTCTCCACCCACAACACACACTACACAAGCGCAAATAGAGCAAGCCAAACCTTTATAAACAAAACCTTGAAGGAATTATTACACTGAAGAATGACTAGCAATATGTGCACGACTTCGAACAAGTTAGTGCTTCAAATTTTCCAACCTATATTTGCAACAGAAGCATGTAATGAGTCGAAAGGATTTTCTCACTTCTGCACTAACAGAATCGATACTTGTAATAGAAAGTAGGGTATATACAATTTCTCCAGCTTTTAGTTCAAGCCGAGATGTTTTGGCCTTGGCTAGAAGCCATTTCAATTACAAGATGAAAAGTCTGTTCTTCATAAATCAAAGGCTGCAATTAAAAAACAGCCATCTCTAGAGCCCACTTAAATGAACAAAATCGGCAAAGGTGACCTGACCAGAGGGTCCAAGCATAAAATAAGGACAAGAATATGAAGACGTGTCAACCAGTGTAATAAAGCTGCCGCCATCATCTAAAGGCTCCTCGGAGACATCTGATAAAATATGTCATCTGAAGTTGCAACATTGAGCCCGACCTCTCGCCAACTTGTCCCATAGACAGATCATCTGCCTTGGGGATTGGTAATGTGCAGTATAATAGTTCTCCATGCATCCATATTGACAGAATTTCCAGTTGTGGGAGTACTGGACAGGGGTGGAGCTGTTGAATTGTTCAACCCACATTCCCATACTAACATCTTCCATCTTGAAGAGCTGCAATGAAATTAACATATTTTACAATACAGACTGATTGGAAAGATAGCTGTCAAAGAATTGCTAAAAGAAAAGGAGAGGAAGGGAGAGCATCCTCCAACAGAAGAAAAAAAGTATTAAATAAGATTGTAGTATCACTAACCCTGAGGCTTTGTTTGCCATGTTGAGCGATGACAAATTTAGCAATATCAGTAGAAATTACATATCCAGGTCCATTAGCGTAAGGAGGGTATACTGCTTCAGGCCATTCCTGTTACAATAGGCAACAACCTTCAAATGAAAGAAGTGAACATAGAAAAACAATTATATCATTCATGTCATACTCATCCAGAAACACAGAGAAATCAAATTTTGAATTCATTAAGAGCAGGAACATTGCGAACCACATCTAGAATACTAGTTTCTTTTCCATTTTACACTCCCAGTCAAAGCAACAATATGTATCGTATGTTCAGGACTATCTGATTCATGAAAGGAGCTTAACTAGAGCGTGGTCCCTAAGACCTGACGTACCAAAATCATAAAAAAGAACCAAGTTTAAGGATGACTCTGGTAGCAGATTAGGGACGATGTTTGAATTCTTTAACTACCAAAAAAAACACCCTTATCAACTCTAACCAAGAAGCATAAACAGCCTTCTCAAAGCTGTCTTCTGCCATTCTATGCCTGGAACAAGTTTCTGAACCTATACCCATTCCATTCCATGAATATCAAATGCGGTAAAAAATTGTAAAGGAGAAGGGTAAAAAGGAAGACAAAGGTAGGCAACTCTTGCAAATAATGCAAGAATGTAGATAGTATTTCCAATAATGCTCCTTCAATGAGAAAGAAGCTGGTTAATTCATATGGTAACTCAGTCAAGTAATTCAAAAGTGCCATGATCAGTATCACCAAGGTTATTTCTAGTAAAACAGAGGATGGTGTACCAGATAAGCAATTAAAAATTCTTTCATTTTCTGAATGTTCAGGTTATATGATCTCGTAGAAGAGATTGTTAAGATGTATATTTTGTAGAGATTCTAATAATTTGCCTTTGTCCCCCCTTCTCCAGATATTATAACGTTTGAGTTTGTTTTTTAAGAGAAAAAAGAACAAGACAATTGAATTAATATAAGCAAAGACACTGCTGCCAGGGATTTTAAGAAATCAGAATTCACATGACATACCTCAAAAGTAACTGCCCATTTGCCATTTCTTAGAGGACGATGTAATAGATTGAGATTGCCCATATAAAGTGACTTGGAGCGAGAGGTACGGTCAATTTCTTTCAAGACAGTGTCAACCCTAACAAATGTATCATCATCACATTTCATAATGTACGCAGCAGAAACATTCTGAACCTGCATGAAATATATTCAGATGTGTTAAAAAAATATATTCAGGAGATATAAATAAATACACAATTACTAGTTCTCAAAGATCCTATTTAAAAGATTCAATGAAAAATGCCAACTGAATGAATCATAGACTTACCCCAAACTCACAAATAGCAATAGTTTTAAGAACCACAAGCTCATATCGATCCATAAACGGCAAAATCACAATATCACCAAAGTATGCTGCCTCTTTTTTTAGTACTGCATTCACCTCCTTCCTTGGATTCTGTGGTTTTCATGAACAGGTACAAAGATAAATTAGAGTATGAATTCTACATAACAGATGGATGGAAAAAAAGAAAAAAAGAAAGTAAATAACCATAGTTCTGCTTCCTCTGTTCCAAAACAATGGTCCATCTTACAGAATGCACAATATTACATTAAGTAGATTAAATAATTTGACAATGAAAGACACACACACACTCTTGCAAATTCACAATGCTCCCATGTACATGAATATTGTTTTTCTTGCTCTTCATTGTATTTTCTTGTTTATATTTCAACACAAAATATCTAGGGCAATGATAAAGATATATCCTTGCATCCAAGCTCTCTGGACTTGTAAAATCAAGCACTTAAATCATCAACAACAAAAGGTGGGGTAAGGCTGTTAATTGTGTCAGTGGACCATCAACTATTACTCAACTTAAATTCCTCAATTTCAAATCATTTAATGCAATTTCAACTTTCTTTGAAATTTTTATTGCAGTCCTTTGATCCAAATTTCCATTAACTTTTTTTGATGTTGCCATACAACAACTAGAGCGTCACTTTTTAGAATGGCATTATTTAAGGATAATGTTAGCAGAAAGAAACAGAAGTTGGATAAAAAGACTTTGGTAAACTTGCAAAGAAGATGAAAGAATACATAAAAGATTCAATAATTGAAGTATGTTTCTCAAATCAGGGAATAATTGAGTGACTGTTGATACAATTAAACATTGCTACTTAAAAAACAAATAAAATTGAGGGTTAAGAAATAAATGTGGAGATCTTACCAATGCAACAAAAAAACGAGCAACTACATTTGATGACTTGATTGCTGATGATTGCATCCAAGTTTTTCTAACTGCCATGCGTTCTGCAAAGTGATTTGTAGCTGATAGAATCCCAATAAAAACTTGAATTGGCCTCTTTGGTAAAGGATGAGCTTTCCACTTTTCTGACATTTCCAATACTCTTTGAGGAGAGAAGCTTGGATGTGATCTGGGTAGAGAAGTGGCAAAAATTGAATGAACATCCATGTCTCCTTTGATTGCTAATCCCGTTGCATCTTCAAGGGTAAATCCCTAAAGCCATGGAAAAATGTTGTAGGAAATATTTTGAGCTTATTATATAATTGAACAAAACATACTACTACTCTAACAAACACAACTATTAAGATTATGCACTGCAAAATCTACAGGGACTATAATGAAGAAATCCAGTGGAAAGCAAAGGGAATCAAGAAAAGGGCAAGCTTAAAAAGATGATAAACAGGGATAAGGTTAGTTCATGGAAATCTTCATAAAAAAAATGTCAATGTCACAAATATTTTGAAAGTGCTATTTCTCCCAAGTGGGTGGATAGAACAGCTAGAAAGCCCATTGTGCATCAGATATGCAAATATCATTTTCCAAATCCACAAGGCCAAGGTTCACCATTTGAGTTGGAGAAACAGAAAGAACTGTCAAAGGGTATAATAATCACTTTTTTCTCATCTATATCAACTTACCGGACGATATGGAAACGAGGTCACATGCCGGCCCCCAACACTAATATGGTATCCATCAACACCAGCACGCAAGGTCAGGACAAACAATTTTCCCTCCACAAAAGGAAATGGCCAGGTCACTTCAGGTTTCTGTTCACGCCCTATAAATCTCTTAAACCACGATGTTGTCTTGGATTCTTTTGAGTCTACATTATCATCCCGCATCCATTTCTCACATCTCAAATGTTCATCAACTGCCGAATACATGCATTAGAAAAATTATACAATTCAATTTTCTAAAATAGAGTAGGGAGAATCAAAATTCACAAAGAACTTCAGGGTGCGGGCTTAAATGTGGTTATTAACAAGGAAGCTAAACAATTAAGAACTTCAACAACTATTAGGTAAGTATGACAATAAAGACAAATGCTTCAGAAATCATACAGTTTAACACAAACCAGACCAGCAAAAACTCTTCACCAACTCTGACCCACCTTTATTTCATTTACACCCATGAGGAAATTAATCTAAGCTTAATGATACTCTAAACCTACTTTTCAAATCTAGTTCACATTCGTTAACAAGTTAACCATAGGAAAGCTAGAATCCGTCTGCAAAGTGCTAAAATATAAATTCTGGCAAGTGCATCATTTTCTAATTTCTACATGAAAAGGAAAGGTGGTGCAGAAATTGGCATCAATATCAGAAACAATGTCATGGTGCTTAATAAGAGAACAGGGGAAGAAAACAAAGATAATAGTTAGATCTGAATATTGCATCTCAGTTGAGACATTTCTTTGACTATATATTAACTAAAAACCATGTACTATCGAAGTAGAAACTAAGGCATTACCAGATAGGATCTTACCAGCATCCTAGCATAAATCAAGGGGTCAATGGTCGAGTACCAACCTGATGTAAATGGTCATCAACACAAGTTTTAATCTGAACTAGGGCTATAAGCAGTTTTCACTTATGCCCCTGGCACTAACTGAATTGTCTAGAAAGATTTAGGAAGGCAATCACATCTCTTTCACCTCACACAACTTATGTGAAGAAAAGTGTAGAGAATGTCTAACAAAACATCAATTCTAGGGACTTGAGTCCCCTCAATGTAAGCCCCCCCCCCACCCCCCCCCATTGCATCATCTTTCTTTAATAAAAGTATACATTAAGTAATCATCTTTCCAAGTTGCATTTAACTTAGCATACATAAGCAAACAAGGAAAATGAGTTAACCAACACTATTAAAAAACAAGGTAGCTCTTACCCAGCATGTCCTCATCTTTCTTGGATGGCAAACCATCACACCTTTGAGCTGTCCCCCATTGCATCCTATAGCAGGTATTATGCTCAATGACAGGATGCCGACTCCAATCTCCCCTCAATCGAGGATTTAAATGTAGAATCTTCGGTGGATCCTCCCCCTCCACTGACTTCAACCCCTGCAACTCAATCATGAACTGTGAAATCATAACAGTGCCATCACCATTCCTCAACCTTGTAAGCTGGGGTACATACTCCTGGTGTGCATGATGGGGTGTTCCCACAATGGTTATAGATGACCCTGCTGCTAAACCACATGGAAGAAGCATCAACTTTTCCCCTCCAGCTAACTCCTCGCCACTCATGGATACCCACAGAGGACATGACTCAATCTTCCCCTCGTATAAAGAACTCTGTCCAATCTCCTTCCCATCATAATTTTCCACTTCTTCCCATGCCTTTAATCCAAGCAGCCAAGCCTCATCTGCCATTCTCTCAAATGGTGAAAAATTCCTAGTTGCATTCCTTAGCCTCATAAATTCTCCTGTTATTCGACCATAAGGATACTGAATTGGTTTTATAGTTTTTGTCCCCCCTCTTTTCTCCTCTTCCAAAGGTTCCTTACTGGGCATCATCGGTGCGTTTTGGTTTCGATTATCTTCTAATTTCCGGTGAAACGTATCCTTATAAACCGAACTAAAAAACGATTTGCTTAAATCAGAATCTTCAACATCTTTTACCATGGAAAGCGAATCCAATCCAACATAACTATCACCCCCACTCACCATTGCTGCAATCTCTAAAAAGTGTCGAAACTTGAATGCTAAAAACACCAAGTACAATGCTCCTATAACCAACAACAAATGCGACAGCTTGCACCTCCTAGTACTAGAAGGTTCATTCTTTAACCTCTTCATCTTATTCCCACCCAAGAAGCTACAATGCAAGAAAAAAAAAACACTCTATAAAACCCAAAAACCTCCCATTTCTCTAAATCATCATAAAAAAACAGAACATGCTTAAAACTTTCTAAAATGAGCAAAACTAAAAAAAAAAAAAATCCTAATGTACCAGTTTCTCTAAACAACCACAAAAAAACCCAGATTCCAAAATACGCTAAATAAACTAAAAAAGCTCAAAATCTTCTAAAAAATAGACCCTTTGCACCAAATTCAACGGAGAATCCAAAAATCTCCAAGACCAATTTCAGAAATCCATCAAAGAAGCCAGAAAATCAAAAGTGTACAAAAAGAAAACCAAAATCTTGAAAACTGTACCTTGAGATCAGAATCAAACAAAACCCATCAAAGTTTGAGAATTTTTTTTTTAAGGAGATGGAAAGAGATTACTTGATTGATCAAAGAAACCGAGACCAAATGTGAATGCGGGCTTAGAAAAGGACATGCCAGAGAGAGAGAGGGAGAGGGAGAGATACAGTTTGGTAGGGAGTTTGCAATCTATAACGTGTGTATGGGGGTGCATTATTAACAGCACGGCAACAAAAGAGATTAATTACTGGAAAAATATGAAATTACATATATTACCCTAAATCGTTCAAATTTTTACTTGTTGGATCAAGTCGAGTTACAACATTTTTTATATGGTTGATAATGATGATTTAATTCATGGATCAGATTTTATTTTATTTTATTTATTATTTACCTGGTATAAAATTTAAATATTAAAATCATTTTTAAATATTTACAAAAGGATTTATTATTTAAGTAATATATATATCAAGTTATGAATGAGTTGATATTTATTGGATAAAATAACTATAAAACAATCTCATTAATTCAAGTCAATTCCGGTAAAACTGCATTCATTAAATCTTTCTCATTTGTTTTTTATAATTTAAAATGATTTTTTTTATTTTTCATGGTAGTAAATAAAAATAATAAATTACATGAAAAATAAAATATTAGATTATGATATCAAGATTACGAGATTAATTAAGGATTTATGCAGCATTCCATTGTTATTTTGAATTTTTGAACCAAAAACTTGATCATATCTTGATTGGGCACTAAAATTTTGCGTTCATGGACCCATATTTTCTTCTTATTAAAACATTTTAATTAAAGCTTGATTTATTTTTTAGAAAAGAGAATCAATGGCCTTACTTCCCTCTTTTGTTTCTACTTGGCATTCCCCCCCACTTATTGGGAAGCACATCACTTGTTCATCAAAATGTTTTTTTTTTTTTTAATTATACCATGGACATTCCCTTTTTTTCATTAAATTAATGTATAGAATATGACTTTTGTGCCACGGATCTATTCGGTTTCGGACCTGGTTTACGAGGTGGTTTCACATGTCTCTTGGCCTTTGTGTTTTTTAATCTAATATGCTGTAATTTTATTTTTTTAATTATTTTAGAATTAATCTAATCAAATCTCATACAGAAATTCTGAGCATCTCTGGGCACACTACCACATGGTACAGTACTAACTGAAACAGGAGATGCTGTGATTGCATCATCTTACAGGGTTAATTATGCTGCCTAATACATCCCAGGCATTAAGAAGATCAAGATGACAGCAAGCAAAACCATAACAAGCACAGCTTTCTTCACCTTGTCTCTGGACAATTTACAGGAGCTCATCTTTTCCACAATGCTCGTGGCGAATCCCATCATTTTCTGCAAAAGAAAGAAAAAGGGTGTCTATCATACGCCAGAAGGAGTCATGATCAGTATCCTTCCCTTACTTCTGATCTGCACCGGATTCAGTGAATAAGAAAATCGGGATTGCAAATTACCAGTCTAAAAGGCTCAATATGAAGAAGTGGTTCCATGAACATCTCCACATTCCTGTAATATACAGTACTGTCATTCATGAGATGGACAAATGGAAAGCTCATGCATCATCAATATTAATTAGCTCATGTAATATACAGTAAATCCAACCATT
>Ga0325404_1004828_pt1 | contig 14286 bp, 7 predicted proteins | sample PopdelMetagenome_18_FD_205664 | JGI IMG/M metagenome (GOLD analysis project Ga0325404, IMG submission 205664) | Populus deltoides microbial communities from Bellville, Georgia, United States - Xylem-Control-R1 | ecosystem: Host-associated > Plants > Phyllosphere > Stem > Wood/Secondary xylem... | reverse complement strand
AAAAATAACTGAGGTAACTTCAATGACTTTGTTTTTCTTTTGATGCAGCGGTGACACAGATTCAGTGGTTCCGGTGACTGCCACTAGGTTTTCCCTTAGTCACCTCGATCTCCCTGTTAAAACTAGGTGGTACCCTTGGTACTCAGGCGACCAGGTAAAGCGCAATGTGTTTTCAGCATGGTTTTTAACTGTTCTTTAAGTTATATTTCAGTAACAAAAGAGAGCTTGAAAAACAACTAACAGTTTAACCTATGATATAGGTTGGAGGATGGACAGAAGTTTACAAGGGGCTGACCTTTGCAACTGTGAGAGGAGCAGGCCATGAAGTTCCATTATTTCAACCAGAAAGAGCTTTCATTCTTTTCAGATCATTCTTGGGTGGGAAAGAACTACCCAAATCTTGACATAAACTGAGACGATGGCATGAGGGAGAGTAATTGATATGTGGAGCAATCCATAAATCAGTAGAACCCCCATACAAATGATGGGTGAAGCAGCTAGGGTAGGGTCATCCATTCAGAGAAGATACTATATTTTAAGGCAACATGTTCTATTCTGTTTCATAGACGGATTCTAATTGTCATTCCAGATGGTCACTGAATCAAATGCCAAACCATCTACAAAATCATCTGTGCAAGCAGAAGAATTTGAAGGTTTTTCTGAGAAACAAAATTGCCTATCAGGAACACTAATGCTTACGGTAGCCAAAAATGTCAGTTGACGAAAGATTTTTGCATTCATGTCACCAAATACATGATACTTCAGGCTTTTCTACCAGGTTAATGCATATCCCTTCCCATCTACTTCATGAATGGCCCAAATGGAAATTTCACAGGTTCTGGCCAATATTGACAAGATAACTTTGAAAGGGAAAATTTCTCAGTGTAAAATAATACAACACTCTCAAAAAAGAATGAGAAAATGCATTTAAAACATTTGGTAACTCTTACTAAACTCTTAAAAGAAGAGATGGAGAAGCAGAGTTTTACCGAAATGTATCATTACTGCACTGCCTACATTCCCCACTAATTCATGATGTTTTGCTCTTTCCTTTGTGGGGGATGAAGTAGAATTTGACTGCCTAGTTGATTCAGTTTAACAACCAATTATTATTGAATGTTATAACAACAACGATCAAAAATTTCAAAATACTCTTTCTTTTGAATCTAAACAGTTATTACGATAAACAGATAATAAATTTCCAGTCATGGTACCAAAAGCACTTCTAACCAGTCCAGTTACAAAATTGATGGGCGCGTTGGACACCATCATGAGAGGAATGCACCTTCACTTCAACCCCTCACCGAGTCCTGGTGGCATTCCTAGGCTTTGGGCAAGGTCGTTCATCCTTTCTTTCATGGCCTGAGAAAGTTACGAGGTCCAGATTTTAGCTTAACAATAAAAAATGGAAGGGGGTTTTCACTGCTAAAAGAAGCAAAGGTTCTACCTGGACGCTCTTTTGGTGAGCATCCTTGTATGCCTCGGTAACTAAAAGTGAGAGTTTCTGCACATAACCATAAACAATTGAATCATACAATGAGAACAGATACACTCATTAACTTCATTGAGAAAGAACTGATAAAATAATTATGAAAGATATCATCATTCTGTGATTTAGCAAAAGAAAATATAAAATCAAGCAACTACTGTACTCACTTCTGCACCTAATTCCATTGCAGCTTCAGTTATTTCTGTCCGTACAGGTTGCTGGTTGCCAGTTAGTGTTACCTAGATCACAGTTCAAAACTTCCATGAAAGCCAATGGAGGTGCAGTTAATGCTTACAAGATTGACAGTTATGTAGCCTTCACTCCAACCATTAAAACACAAATCGTAGGCTTTCTCAAAAGCAACAACATGGAAAGGTCACTCCTGAGATAAGAGCAACAAGCATACAACACCACATTCGGCTGTTCCTGTATCTGGCAAATGTAGAATAACTACCTTTTGTTCTCATTGAACTACATTTCTTTGTATACTTGACATTTTATATGATGAATCACCCAAGGGGAACCAAATGGTGCTTTTAAATCTCTTCATCCCACCATAACTAAAATAGTAAGACCACACACACACGCTTCAGACATGTGCGTAGAGAGAATAGCATACCTTGATTAGCTCACCTTCACAGTAACCATCAAACTCTGCTCTGCAAACAATAAAACAAAAGGAAGTTAATTGAGGATTCACAGAGGCATCAAAATTAAAGATTCAGATAAGATTCATTTAATATGTAATCCATACGAAGCAAGTTCTTTCTGCACCCGAACTGCCTCAACTTGGACAACCATTTGTGCCTTTTTTACAGTCTCGTATAAGTTCTGCATGTTTCCAAATATTCCTGCCTAAAGCCAAACAGAGAACTGGTGTCAAATAGAAGGATCCCAGTCTATCTTTCCAAGCCAAAAATATCACAATAGAAAAGGTTGTTCTTGCCAAGAAAGTAGCATTGGCAATTTCACATAGCACTTTTGATTGAAAAATCAATCTGATTTATTTTCCCTTTTTTCTTCCTGTTTCGATATTTGTTCTCAGAAGTCTTCATTTCCTATCCCCAAAAAAAAAAAAACTTGGAACCTAATGAGAAGAGAGTTCAGTCTAAGAACTTGTCATCTATTTTTAGGAAATGTTTGGAACAGTGAATGCACAATAATACAAGGCCATATTCATAATCCAATCTCGATAATTAGATCTTATATGTGGATTTATTTATATTTATTCTTGTGGTTTGGTTTGTAATTTTTTTAAAAAAAAAAAAAAGGATTTTTTGATTTGTTTCCTAAAATTAGTGCAAATTGAACAGAAAAGAGTTTGATTACTAAATGCAAAAATTCTTACAAGGCACAGCTATGGAATCGTTCAAGATTTTTTTCTGATTTGTTGCTTTTAAAAAGATAATTGAGAACCTAGATGATGACTGAGCACTGATGCCAAGATGCAAACTCCAAATCCCTCAGGTCAAGAAAAAACTCCTCAAGGAAGACAGAATTGCAATCCCTAACAGAAGCACCATGTATCTATTATAACATCCTGCATATTATGTGTCAAAATAATGTCTTAAATTTTAAGCCGATAATGGCAAGATTCTGACAAAATGATACCATTGGACACTTGCTTTAAGATCTTTATGCAGATACAAAGATAGCTCTCTTATATGATTGGTAGTTTGGCCAAATTCTCACCTTCTCAGCTATTAGAACCAATTAACAAGCTCCCAGATATTTCTGATAGAGAGCTGCCATCAACATAAAGGATATGTGTAACACAGTACAGTACAATGTTAACTTGTCTTCTCAAACACAGTATGGGTGGGCCACAAAAGAACTTAGCATTAGTACACAAGCTTTCCTTTACACATTATAATTATTTTTATAAACCACCCCTAGACTTCAACAAATAAAATGTTAAACCTAGAGAACTGTAATAAAAAACAGTAAGAAATATTTTTTTTTCTTTTTTGATAAAAAAAAAATAGGGAAATATTAGAGTATAAATAAAGAGAAATATCATCTCCATAAGCACAATGTAAGCACAGCAAACTCAGTCAGATTGGGGCAATTATCATCTAATTATATAGAAGACACTTAAGTTCAACACGACACAGACTAGAAGAAGAAGGTTCACAGGTTACCTTTGAAGGTGCATCATCGCTCTTCTCGCTATTCTCCTTTTTCCCTCCAAATAAACCAATCACACGGAAAGATCTGTAATTTCGCTCAGATTTCTGCTTGCCAGACCAAGACAACAGCTGCTTGCCAACAACATTTGCATTTAAATTCAGGTTACCTGAAAGCAGTGGTGGAAGACAGTCACAAGAAATTCAACATTAGATATAAAGCATGGACAAGCATCCAGCCAAACATTCACAGAGAAACCAGAATATGCCAAGTAAAAGGGACATAATTTTGAAAGGATGATCTCCAACCCATAATGTCTTCCTGCAACTTCAATCCGCAAGGCAGAAAATGCTATTAAGCAAGGAAGCAAGCATAAACAATCAATTAGTTACTAACCACCTAGATAAGAAAATTTGAACAATCTTAACACTTAAAATGACATGATGGCAATAAGTTGTTGATAGTAATTTTAATTATATTCCAAAATCACCAATAGCCAACAACATTCCCAATACAACGTGTCTAGACAGCCATAAAATATGATAAATGATACACTTAAGACCTTTTTTTCTTTTTAGTTTCTCCGTCAGCAACATGGTATTAAAGACAGAAGCAGGAGAGAATGCAATGGAGATGTATACTTGAGAAGCACATAAACATAATGACATAAACACAAAGAACTAGATAGTAAACTCCTTTAAGAGCCAACTACTACAATCATAAGCAGGTAACTCATAGTTCAAAAGGTCCATATAATTTTTACATCGAAAATTTCCATAACTATGCAATTATATATCCAATGAACTTGAACGCCAAACAGGAGGGGAAAAGAGTAAACCCACATATTTGATGATTAGCACAAGCATAAGCAGAAGAAGTGCAAGCAAACAAAGTTTTGAAAGGAAACAAACTAACATGGATCTTTGGTTCCCGGAAAGCAACAGGCATAATAAGAAAATACTAGCAGAGTTTGATCCGTAACTCTCTGTAAAAAAAGAAATTGGTGAAGAAACCAAGACACTTGATGGCTTAAACAATAATGATGCATTAAACAAGTCCCTTTTTCATTTCCTTTTTCCTTCTCTTATCCTTCTCTTCCGGGTTCTGTTTCCTCTCAATCTTATTTAACAACAGTTTGAACCGCTATTTCATATCATATCCATAACCAAATCTCAACTAATAGACAGATATATTGAGTTACTTCCACCGGTTACAAATACATTTGCCTAATCATAGATTAAATCTTTTATTAAAGTCAATTTCTGCGACAAAAAAAAAGTGAATAAAAATAAAAACCTCTGTTTTCTGTTATAAGGGTTAGCTTTCTCATCCCACAACAACAACAACAAAATAGCATCTCAAAAGCCACCTTTCTATAAACTATAAAGTAAAAACGCGGGCATAAACCTTAACATGTACAAGTAGCCACTCTAAAAATCCATTATAGAATTATCCAACTCTGATTCAATGCCCCATTCTTTGAGCTAATTCAATCACTTCAACAATTGCAATTAAAATTGACAAAGTACCAACAACATTTAAACTCAATAACACTTAAAATTTGACATTTTTATCATAAATACCAAAACCCTAAATTAACAAAAAAAAAAAGCTGATGAACAGTCTCACTTAGTGGAAACTAAAGAGAGGAAGGTCCAAGCTTTTCTCTTAAAAATGCTCCATTTGTTATTCAGGAACCAAACAAATGGCAATTGAAGACAGAGAGGAAGTGAAGTTACCTAAAGGAAGTGAAGCAGGGAAAGGCCTTTTCCAGTCGCATAGCCCGTTAAGGTTTGTGACCTGAGCGGTTACAGCAGTAGTCGAAGCCATCTTTACAGAGAGAGAGAGAGAGAGGTTTTGAGAGGATAGAGTAGGGGCGAGGGGGGGGGGGGGTTTGAGTTCTGATATTGTTTTGATGTTCTTCACAGGATTTGCTTTGCCATGGATTTTATCTTACCTGTTGGTCATATATCATTAGACACAAACCAATGATCAGAGGACACGCCTCCCATCCTATTCCATTTCAGTTTTGAATGTACCTAAAAATATCTCCAGTTTTGTTGAATGAACCTTGTTTCTTAAAACTTAGGGGTCGTAGCCATCAGTTATAGTTCAGTTTAGTTTGAATTTAGAGTTGGTTTGTTTTTATGTTCTGAAAGGTATTTTTTAAAAAAATAATTTTTTTAATTTTTTTTAAATTACTTTTTTAGTATTTTTTTATTATTTTAATGTGTTAATGTTAAAAATAAATTTTAAAAAAATATTATTTTAATATATTTATAAATAAAAAGTACATTAAAATATTATTCGCTACCAAAATAATAAAAGAACTTTAAAAAACTTCAACATAATCAGCTTTTTAAAAAATTAAATTAAATCATCATTCAAATCAAATAGTTTGGTAGATTTTTTATTTAAAATAAACCTAAATTGTTTCATAGATGTTTTAGTTGGGTTTTTTTGACAGGTTTTGATGTAATGGTTTTGGGTTTTTTTAGTTTTTTATTTAAAAAAAAAAATTTTAATTTGGTTTGAGTTTTTATTTTTTTAAACTTGAAATCTATCACAATAAACATCTCGATAAACAAAAGATAAAAGTGAAAAAACAAAAAACAAAACAAAATTGTTATCTAATTTTATAGCAACTACAAACTCTAATTGATTTTCAAATATTATAGATAAATGACTAGTTATGTAATAAGAAAGATAAAAAAATCATTATATGCATCATAACTAAGATAAATTGTATTATTGTTTGTTAGGAAAACAAAGAGAGGTGGTTATACACTAAAGTGATATGTTTTGTTTTAAAATCTAAACTAAGATAATGGTTTTGGTTGTAGATCTCGGAACGACCCGATAACAATAGTACAGCGTCGAACCATCAAAGATGGTTAGTTATTGATAAGCGTTGTTATACAGATTGGAATGGATTTGAAAACAACTACTCACTCTTAATGGCTTCATGTTAGAACATGTCGATCCAACCTAACTTGCTCGTAACATCAAAGGAAATATTCCCAAAACAACACACATTAATATAATTACAAACATGTGACACCTTGAACTTTTTTATACAATTCTTAACTTTCCCAATAAACATGTATGTGTAAAATAGAGTTTTCTTTTTCCTCAAACATACCATTCAACTCATAATCGTCGACTATATTCATCCTCCATGTATTAGCACCATTATAGATTATATTGTTTTACGAGATGAAGGCAATTAAGTTTGCACACACACGGAATGAAACCCTAAATACTTAATAAAGAGTTTTTGAGCTACATAGTTTACCTATGTTAGATGGAATTCTACAAATTTAGACTTACATTATATATAAAACCTTTTAAATGTATTTGTGTTTATTTTTAAATGTACTATAAGAAAAACATAATGGTTGATTTTATATCAGTGGATGTTTAATAGTATCTAAAAAAAATTATGATATGATTACACAGTATGTATATATATATATATATATTCACTAATTTAAATACTGGATGGTCGATATCCAAGAATAAAAGACGAGAATGAGTCCTCTAGTTATAAATCAAGTTCTCAAAATAAGTGACAACCCATACACCACATACTAAACAAAACACACAATGAATGCCAAAAAAATGTATTCACCAATTCTTACACCTGATAGTCAACATCTAATGATAAGAGTTAGAAACGGATCATCTAATCTTATATTGAGTTCTCAAATAAAAAAAACAACTTATGCATCACATGTAAATATAAAGTACACAGTGGTTGACAAAAATGCATGTTTGTCAATTCAAATAGTTGATAGTTAATATCCAATGATATGAGTCGATAATGGGTCATCTAATCCCGGATTGAATTTTTGAATAAAAGATAGTTTTATACTCACATTATGGATAAAGACAACATGGAAATAACATAATAAAATACATAAACGAGTACTAATCAATTTTATCACTAGATAGTTAACTTCCAATGATAGGAGCAGATAATGGGTCATTTGATTCTAAATTGAGTTATCAAATAAAGAACAAATATAATTGTGTGTGTATCAGATTTCTACACTGAGATCAAACCATTATGCCTTGGATAACCCAAATTTGAACTTGGTCCTCCCAACCCTGTCGCGGGGTATTAATATCCATCCTTATTTCACCTCAATAAATAAATCTTTGATGGCTTTATAACATGTGTCAAAATAAAAATTATTCTTGACACGAATGAATATGTGTTAAAATAATCCATACTTTATTACTGTTTAAGTCCTTAGTAACAAGTTTTACTTTATATTTTCTAATGGTTCCAATAGTTTTCATCTTTCTTTTAAATATTAACTTATGGTCTAATGGTTTATTTCCAAGTAAAAGATTTACTAGTTCTCATGTATGATTATTTATAATGGATTTAATTTCACTATTGATTCTCTTCTTCTAATAAAAAGTTTTAGGAAAAGACATTACCACATAGTATGTTATAGGTTCAATTTATAACAAGTATGTTAAAAAGTTCAAAGTAATTGTTTTGATCTTTTTTTTTTGTCCTTTTACTCCTAGACTAAACTTCATCATCTTTTGATTGATAATGATTACTTGAACTAACCTTATTCATTCTTTAAAATGAATTATTTACTTATGCTTCTTTAAATGAAAACATATCTTCAAAGAATATAGCATCAATTGATTCCATTATAATATTAGGATGAATATCTTTAATACTTGACTCGTGTATAAAAAATTAATATGCACTACTATTATAAACATATCTAATAAATACATAATCCATAGTTATAAGTCATATCTTGACTTTTTAGGATCAAGCATTGCCTTTTTTTTAAAAAAAAATCCTTATACTTAAAGGTAAATATATGAAGGTGTTATACCTTTCGCAATTCAAATGTTGTCTTCTCTAGCTTTTTGTATGGTATTTTATTAAGTATATAATTGATAGTTATGATTGTCTTCCTCTACAAATTCTGGGGAGCTCCCAAACTTGTCAACATGACATTCATCATTTCTTTTAAATTAGATTCTTATATTCTACGTTGCCATTCTATTAAGGTGAATAAAGAGCGGTAGTTTGGTAGATAATACTATTTTAGAGACAGAATTCACCAAATGGTGATTTATAATCTTTTCATTGTCACTTCTTGTTGCCTTTATTTTCTTATTAAGTTGATTTTCAACTTTATTCTTATTAGCAATATGAAGCACATTATTGAGGGTCAAAAGTTTTTCATAAGTCATCTTTGTTATGACTTTCCCAATACCTGGTACTTTGAAGGTTGATGAATTTCCAATATATAAATATTTATTATCCGCTTCTTTATAAGTGGAGAACAATATTTTATTAATGCATACATATCTTGATATACTTGTATCAATCCATCATTTCTCAAGATTTTTTATCAGGTTGATTTTTTTAAAAAAAATAGATATGTTCATTTTTGAACCTTTGTTAGTGAGGTTAATCTTAACTTCAACAATCATTATCTATTTTGGATTACTTTGTTGAGCTTTATTTTTGCAACCTTTAACTAGGCAACCTATTTTGTTGCAGATAAAATAATTATCATTAAACTTTTTATCAATATTTTTTCCCTTCTCATCAATCTTTTCCTTTTGATTTTTATTGTGGAACTTCAACATTTATTCTGCAATGTTTACTTTAATGACTACACCATAAGATTTAACTTTTTTTAGACAAATTATTGTCCTCCTCTACCTTTAGTCTAAAAAAAAATCTTCAACTCTCATTTCCTTGTTTTTATGCTTAAGATAATTATTTAATTCTTTCCAAGATGGTGTTAATTTTTTAATAATTGCAACCACTTCTCAAGTTCAAGGTGTTCAAATAAAAAAAACATATTTTGTTATCATTTCTTAAAATTCAATCTATTAAACTTTTCAAGTTTCTTATTATGCATTATAAAAGGTGATGGTGGAGTCCTCGCAACCAAGGTAGTACTTGCCAAAGAAAAATTGGCTAGAATAACCAACTCTTGAGTTGAAGGTATTATAAAATGTTTTTGTAAAATAATGGCCAAAAAATATATAATAAGCTTGGCTTCTCAACAAATATAAAATATAAATACATCACAATAGTTAGGATTATACAAATAAAATTGGCTTCTTTAACAAGTATATAAAAAAATGTAAACCAAAACTAAAATTTTAACAAACCAAAGTTTGATAATAAAAAATTATGACAAGTATAAGAAGCTAAACAAATAAAAAAAAATCTAAACTATGAGAGATTATATTAAAATATTATCCTAATGACATGCATCATACAATATGTTTGTTTAAATAAATTAAACAATTAGCATACCTTGTTTGATTGCATTACCTTGAGTTATAATTGTTATATCAAACAAAGCAAATAACTAACAAATATTATACGGTAGACATAAACAAGTTTCTATTGTTTAGTTCATAAAGAGATGTTACATCTATTTAATTAAAAGCATGAAAATAAACAACTAGATAAAATTTAAATTATAACACAAAGACTCTAATATTCTTTTAACTAATAATCAAGTTATAACAAGGATTATAAACTAAAAAAAAAGACTAAATGAAATAAAGCATTAAGATTGTTGTTCAAAATCACAAAATAATTAGACAAGTGAGCATATTTGTTTAGTGTTTAATTATGCAATATAATAAGAAGATAGTAAACTTGCAATCATACAAAGGATAACATGCTTAATTACTAAACTAATATATATATATATATATATATGAAAGATTAAAACAAAATTTGAATATGCATACTAAAAAAGTATATAGTATATATTTAAACAAAACTAATTTAAGGTACTTACTTATTGAAACTCTTAAAATATAACCAAGTTGTTGTTGTCAATAATTAATTATTTGTCATTAAAGTTTTATTGCTCCTCACTTTGTGCAAAAAAACTTTTTTCAACAAGCCTCTCGAGATTGATTCACTCCTAAACAAGGTCTAACAAATCAAAGGAATATTGACTAAAAATCTCTCATTAAAAACTAATTTTAAGCACTAGATTAAGAAGAAAAAAAAGATCAAAACAATAGCTTAAAATAAAGGAGGAAAAATATAAAAATTATGTAAGAAAGAAATCAAAAATTCTGCAACGATATTGTACTAAACAATGTAGAAAAACCAACCCCAAAACACTCTTTTTAGCCCCTTTTATAAATGATTTTAGGAACAAAAACCAATGGAATTCCCCTTATTATCATCTTTTATTACCCTCTATAAACCATAATTAAACCTAATTTTTTATTTAAATCAGATATCTTCTAAGCTGAAAAAAATTGTTCATGTCCTGTAAAAACAATTCTGAAAAAAATTGATCAACTCCTTACATTGATGGGTTGGACAAAATAAAGGGCTAGGTTGGAAGGAATAAATATTTATAGACCAAATGTAGGCCCAAATTTAAATTGAAAAAAACTTATTTTTTATAGTTTGAAAAGCTATTTTACAATAAATCTAACCCAAGTCTAGGTTGACCCAAAGCATGGGCAGACCCTCGCTTGCGCAAAATTTAGCTCAAAGTCAACTTTGCTTAAGATTTTTTATCTTTAGAAACTTGAGGTTATTTTAAGTCCAATTAACTTCTCAGCTTTTTACTATATAAATACCAATAATTTTTTTTCTTTGTGGAATATAGTTTTTTTTATAGGTTTTGGGTTTCACTAAAACATGTCAATTAAGAATTTTTTAGAATAATTTTTTTATTCATCTATAATTTATTTAAATCATGTTAATATTTCATGTTAAAGAACTTATATTTAAGATTAAATTTCAATAAAATTTTAACTCTAAAAATAAATGATTTAGCTTCAAATATGTCAATTAACCACAAATTAAATAAATTTTCTAAAAAAAACTAACTTTTAAGATTGGAAAAGACTCGGGTGCATGCAGAAAGCTCACCTCAAAACTGCCTTTATCACATCATTCCCTCTCCAGGAGCCTAGAACAATGATGATTAGAATTTATTTGTATTGTGGATGCATTATATATCAACTTGGTAGATCGATAATTAATGTTCAAAAGTGTTTGATTTGAATTGATAAATTGACTAAGTTTGATATTCAAAATGCCTTCGCCACAAAAAATTTGTGAAACCATGAACTCAAAGGTGGATAATTGTCTTTTTAGATGTACCAATTTATTACCAAGTCTAACAAGAAATTTAAATGTCCTTGTGCAAGAATCTAAGTTCGTCTCCGAGCCAAATCTATAATGCTAAAATCCATTAGCTATAATCATTTTTAGAAAGAAAAAGAAGAAGAAGAAGACTAAAACAAATTCTAAACTATTTGGTATATTCATTAGAAAAAATGGTAAGTGTATTCACATACAAGGCGTTTGCAATTATAAATCTATTATATTTTCATTTATAAAAGCATTTTGGATAACAAGTGAATTAAAATAATATTTTTGTAATATTTTTAAACTTTTTTAATTTATTAGATTTGTGTGTGTTTAACTCAATATTATCAATTATATATATATAGTATGATAAAAAGTGTGATTTATAAGAAAATAAAAGCAAAGTGTTATCACATAATATGTCAATTATATTCAAGATTTAAAGTCAATGAAATTACTCTAACAAATTAAACTATATTTTGAGTGATTTATTATAAAGTAAATCCAAGTTTGTTAGTCAAATCCATAATTTAGATCATGAGATTAAAGTAATTCAATTAAAAAAATTATGAAATTCAATCCGTAATAAATTTAATATTAAATAATATAATTAAAATTAAAAAATCAATAATTTTTTTTAAAAAAAGTACTAGAATCAACCTAGATTAATTAGTAATAGTATTTGTATTGAAAATTTATCATAATAGTAATAATAAAGAAGGATAACTTTACCACTAAAAAAAAAATTTAATTTCTCTGTCATCTTTTTTCACGAGATGACCATCACAATTCGTATGTAGAAAAAAAAAAAAAAGGGTTTTCGAATAACATGACACGTCTCACCATTTATTGCCAACAGAATTTGCATCCTCTTACAACCAGATATTCAATACAAATACAATCGCCGGTAGCAAAATAAACGTCCAAAAGCCACACAGAAAAAAACTCACTCAAAATTCTAGAATTGCTACAACGTGCATAGCTCACGGGGGACGATGGATTCTATCGCCTAGAAATCGTACAGGCACTTTTCAAAGAGTGGCATGTGCTGCTCCTCTAAGCAAATAAACAGGGATAAGCTCCCATCATTGACCGGACTCCTTAGTATATAGGCATTTCCTTCACAGAAGACTCTGGCTGGCCCCATGAAAACGGGTCTTCCCCACCCAAAATCTGCATCGTGTACAGGCAACCTGATCCAGCTCACAATATTGAGATTCGGGCTTGCATATGTGTGAGGCCCTCTCTTGAGAGCGTTGAGATCTGGCTGAGCTTCGATATAATCTAGGGCTGATCTCAGGTACTCATCATCCATCCTCACCAGTGCTTCATGGATCCTCTCCATTGTGCGGGCTAATGGTTTTGACTGTATTTCACCGGATAAACCCATCACCGTAGTTGTAAAAAGAACATTACCTAGGTAACCTGGTGGCAATTGAGGGTTCAATCTAAACCTTCCATCTGTTGAGATATATAACTTACTCGCTTGATCATCAGAGAGTCCGCGTGCCTTGCACATGGAACGCCAAATATGTGCAGTGATGGTTTCATACGTGCTATGCCTGACTGCACCATCTTCTATTCTGACCTTGGCTTTCAAGTTGCCAAGTTGTTCTGGTGTGATCTTGAAAATCTTAGTGCAAGTGGTTTTGGGTTGCGATTGGGGAGGAGTACTGTTCAATATGGTGGGAGGAGGGTCATATTCAATGTGATGGAAGGTAGGGTTTGGTGGGTCACGAGCACGAAGTAGGGTTCTGTCGATGAATGGTGGAGTGCTAACCGGCAGGCCACGAGCTACGTCGGACCATGAGTTGATAAAATGGAGAGCAGAAGTCCCATCTGCTAAGATATGATGCAAGCCAACTCCAAGAGAGACGGCTCCACATTTGAAGTGGGTCACCTGCGGTCGCACAAACAAAGATAAAAAAAAAACCCAGGTTATCAACAAGATTTTGTCGTTACTATGTATAGTTAATTAAAGGAAATAGGAAACAGATCACTGATAGTACACGTAAACTCATCTTCACCAATTCGGGGAGTTGATACAAGAAACGAAATCAAGGTTTTAAGACAAAAATAGATGAGAGTAAAAAAAAATTAATTTAATTTAAAATTTTAAATTATTAAATAAAATTATAAAATATAATTTATATTATTTTTTAATATATCCCTTCAACTAAAAACTATTTAAATTTAAAATTTGTATAAATTCACGTTATATTATAATTAATTTTTATTAAATAAATAGAGATGATAAAATTCAAACTTATAATGATTTGATCATTAAAACTCTGATATCATATTAAAAAATTAATTTAATTTAAAAATTTAAATTATTAAGTAAAATTATAAATATAATTTATATTATTCGATAATAATTTTAAATTAGTTAAAACTTGATATTTTTTTAAAAATTAAAATAATATTATTTTAATTAATTAAACAAAGTGGGGGATTCAGTAATGAGAAAAGTTGTTGGGTGCGTGGGAAAATCTTAATGTACGTATTTACTATATACAGGTGATATCAATTGCAG
>Ga0325404_1004827_pt1 | contig 14288 bp, 11 predicted proteins | sample PopdelMetagenome_18_FD_205664 | JGI IMG/M metagenome (GOLD analysis project Ga0325404, IMG submission 205664) | Populus deltoides microbial communities from Bellville, Georgia, United States - Xylem-Control-R1 | ecosystem: Host-associated > Plants > Phyllosphere > Stem > Wood/Secondary xylem... | reverse complement strand
GAACTACAATGCATTGCCTCATAATTATATAAATTTTCCTAATATTGAGAGTCCTGCTTCTATATTTCAGACCAAGATTAATGGATTAACTCGAAGTGGCAGGTGTTTTATGCCTCAATAACTACAAAGACAATGAAAAGCCAAAGGCAAAGAGGTTGTAGATGTCATCAAAGATATGTAAATAAACAAACTCATGAGTGATGAAGAAACCGGAGAATTCCTAAAGCTTATAGTGAGTATAGTGTTGTAGAGTAGCTGAAGAAAAACCCTGTCAGTATATTCCTGATGTCTCTTATCTTGAGTTCCAACTCCCACCGCAATGCACTGCAAAAAGTTTTGAAGGAGGCATATATGCCCCACATGGCCCAAAAAACTAAAGTTATATATGATTCACACATTAAAAATTAAAATTTTAATTTTCTTATTAAATAAAAAATTGAACACAATTTTTTTATAAAGTTTTTATTTAAGTAAAAATTATTTCTAACCAAATATATTTATAATTGTTTTTTATATTAAAAAAAACAACTTAAATTAATTTGCAAATATCACATTAAACATAATATTAAATTAGAAAGTGACACACGTCAAAGCTTTAATAGGGTTGAGCCAAAGTGGTAAAAACTAACATTTGTCAATAACAACATATTACAGCCTGCAAACCAATGATGTTGTCTCTTTTTATTCCATGTTACATGGTGTTCCACTAGTATGGTTGTCCACGTGCTCCTACCTATAAATTTTTTATATTGTTATTAAATTTGGTTTAGTTTGACAGATAAATATGATAATTTATTTACCTAGCCTTTAGATCTAACTAAATTTTATATAAAACCAAGTGAAAATTAGTCTGATGTGATCCAATTAACTTGACAAATCCACACACAATATAGTCAACCAGGTTAAAACATAATTTGACTTTAAACACAATCACAAGAAGATATTGTTTTAATGTTTTTTTAATATTAAATCAATGATATTTTAGATTAACCCGAATCAATCTGTCCAACCCATGCCCCAAGTCATGGGCTCGGACAAGTTTAATAATTTTTAAAAAAGATTTATTTTTATTTAATCATATAATAATAAAAATAAATATTTACAAGAAAGACAAATAAATTATGAATGAGAAACATATTTGTTTTCTTCAAATTGTTTTCTTATTCATGTGATTTTTTTTTGTTTTGATAATAAAATGATTTTTTTTATTAGCAGTATAGCTTATTGAATAAAAATCAACAACAATAAAAAATTATTAAAAAAACACTACAACTATTTGAACTAAAAATATATATATTTTTAATTGAAAACCTAATTTTTCTATTCACACAAATTTTTGTTTGTTGAGAAATATTTTTTTTTAATATAAATTATTATGATCATTAAAGTAAATTTTAATTAAAAAAATTATGACTCAATTATTTTTACGTACCTATATGCAAAAACTATAAGAACAATAAATTTAAGAAAATAATATAAAAAACTCACAACAAAGAATTAAAAAACATTTTATTCTTATTCAATATTATTTTAAAGATCATGTATATAAAGCTAATACATAATTATCCATAAAACAATCAATAATACCATTATAAAAAAACCTAAATCTTAAAAATAATGACATAATCAGTCAATCACTTAAATATTATTTTAGTAAAAAAATTATATAAAAAAGACTATTTATGCATGCATTAAAATTTAAAATTTTGACCTCTGTATATGGATGAATTAAAAGTCTAATTATTATTTTTACATTAAGTCGTTTTCTTTGTTATATATATATTATCTTGTTTTGATTATTAAATTGCATTGGAATAATATAATGTTTTTCATTATTGTGCTACTTCAGAAAATGACTTTTCCATTCTATGTATTTTTTACGGGTATTTTCAGGGATATTAAACTTTTCTATTAAGTTTTTGCTTACTAAATAACAAGTAAAAAGCAAAAACTCAAATTATGAAATATAAATCTTATAACACTTAATGAGATCATTATTATAAAATGTAAATCTTATAACACCTAATGAGATAATTATAATTATAAAATTGAGTGATTGGCAAAACATTAATTATTTGACGTTACATCACTTAGTAAAGAGTTTTAGTAAGAAAATTAACTATCCCTAACATTATTTATTTTTTAAATATTTTTATAACTTCACAGAAATAACTATCAAATTAACTAGAGTTAATTATTCCCACCATCCTCTATTTTTGGTGTCATTAGACTCACCATGTGTTTTGAAAACCATACACTTTTCACCTTTTATTTTTCTTGTGATTTTACCTTTTATCTCCTATTAAACTTTTGTCAATTGGCCACTAGAAATTGAGTCGATTTTTTGTTTGTCAAATTACTATAAAATGATCAAATAATCCTTGTGAATATAATTAATTATGGAAAGAATAAGCAAAGTATATATTTAGTATTAAAAAGAGTTAGATTGAAAATCATTCATTTCATTGGATCCTATTTTATTTTGATACTAGAAAAAAATCAAGCAAAATATGTTGCTTCTATTTATTCATAAGCATGTCATTTTTTTTAATAATTTATTACAAAAGTCTATTGATGCATGAATGACATGATTTAAAAAAAAACACAAGTTTTTTTCTAGAAAAAAAAAATGAGACAAGGTTTTATTAGTCACAAAAAAATATAATATTTCTTCTAAAAAGAGGGAGTCTAGTTGTTAAAACCATAGTTATCAAACTCAATCCAGGTATTGACCCGGGCAAGAAGCTGGGTCCTGGGTTACATGGATTAACTCGAGTCAACCCGAATCAACCAGGAAATTTTAAAAAAAATATTTGAAGTTTTAATATTTCATATAAAAAAATTAAGAAATAATTCATGTGAATATAAGCTACACATATTATAAATAATAAAGTTTAAAAGATTATTTCAAAATGTTTTTTTATTTCAAATTGAAAAGATATTATGTTATCATTTTAAGTTGAAGTATTTAAACCAAAATTTTTTTTATCCCACATTGAAAAAACATAACTTTTTTCTTGTGAACATAGAGTATATATACTAAAGGACTTGAAATCCAACATTGAAAAAATAATTTTTTCCTATGAATATAGAGTATATTTACTAAGAGCTTCAAATACCACATTAAAAAAATAAAATATTCTTTTAATATTTATATAGTGAAATTTAAAAAGGGTTAATAATCAACTAAAAAAATATAAAAAGAGGAGTCTCTAGCTAGGAGAAAAAACACGTTTGAAAAAATAAAGGTCTCTATCGGGTTTTACCGAGTTGCCCGGGTCACGGGTTGACCCGGCAAGTCAACCAAGTTTTGCCGAGTTTTTACTCATGTTGGTCTTTCACCTTACCCGGACCGGGCCAGTAATTGATTCGACCCGTCGGACCGGTCCGGGTTTAATAATTATGGTTGAAACAAGAAGGGTAATATTTTTTTAATTTCTTTTATTATGAAAAAGTTAATTCTACTAATTTTAAAGTGGAAACCAAGGTCGTTAAAATTGCGATTTGACTCGTAAAATCATATGATTTTACGAGTCAATGTAGGCTTAATGTTCTAAATCGTTCATAAAACTCAAAAATGGGTGAAATCGGGTTGAAATCTGGTAAAATCGTTAAAATCAGGTGAAATCGCGTAAAATCACGATTTCACCACCGATTTAACGATTGTATCGCAGAAGATAAAATTGCAATTGCTATTTACAGGTATCCAGTGACTATTGGCATTTGGCCTATTGCTATTACAGAACAAAAGCAAAAATTGCAAAATCACGTTCTTTCAGACTTTCAGTGTTGAAATCCTTAAATTGAAATTGAATTTTGAAATCCTCAGTCTCTTAATCTCTTTCTCTCAGCCGTCCACGGTCCAACAATCAACCATTACCAACAACCCTCTTCTTTTTTATTTTTCCATCATCAACGGTGTTCTTTTCACCAGCCACCGTGAAAACCAGAGTCCACACAACAACAGCGGTGTCTCTCCAGTCTCCACCAGGTAAGTTACTCTGTTTATCTTTTTTCACCTCCTACAAAAAGCATCATGATCTAGAGTCTAGAGTAATTTATTTGTCATGGGTCTCTCATCGAATCCCAAGCAACTCCTAACATAAATCGAAGAGAGGTGGTCTTAAGTTAAAACAAAAATTCAATGGTTCTCTCTTCTCTGTTGCTAACTACCAGGGCCAGGGGTGCTGTTTTTTTCCCTGTTTGTTTGTCCTTGTTGGTGCACAGTGCACACTGCACACAAATAAACTAAAATAACATTAATTATTTCTTACTTTGTTTTTAAGGTTTCTAATATTAGTTTGATTGGATTCGCAAGCTCCAAGTTTGATTGGATTCATGATTGATTTTCTCTGGTTGCAATATTGATGTGCTCAGAACAGAGGTAAGAACCTAATTTTTTTTTTATTTGTGATTTAAAGTTGTCTAATTTGGTGCTTTAATCTTTGCATGACTGTTGTTTAGGTAGTTTTATTGATCTTAATTAAGTTCATTCAAATTTGGTGCTTTAATCTTTATATTTTACTCTAATAATGTTAAAGATTGAGAATTTGAGATTTTGATTCAAAGTTTCTATCTTTGCTTTATAGGTGTGTGTGTGTGTTAATATAGATGAGTGTGATGAATGGATTTGGATTTATTATACTTTAGAGTGTTGCAAGTTAACTGGGTTGTAACTTGTATGGCTTTTGTATTTCTAGTATGTTGTTTTTATGCAATGAATGTTAGTGAGCTAATTTTAGTACTTGTCTATTTCTGCGTGCCTTTGCTGACTTATCTCTCAAATTCTCAATGTTAGTGAGCTGATTATAGTACTTCTATTTTCAGTTGGAATAGAAGATGGGCTGTTATTTTATTGTAGTGTGTACTAAAATCAATTATCTTAGGTTTTCTGATTGGATAGTAATATTCTAATGTGTTTGAATGAATTTGATCAAACAATAGGGACATATATGCTCAGCGTGTTTGAATGATTGATTCAGACAATCATGGTCTACAACATGGAGAGGGACAAGCAATAAGGTTATAGATAGTTCAAAATTGTTGATTAAGACTCAGGTTATGATTTTAATTAGTTTTTGAAAACAGTATTATTGTACTTCTTTTTAGATAGCTCAGATGGGATGTTTAATAACTAGATGCATTATTGTTCTAACACATGTATTATGGTACTTTTTTTTAACAAAAAATTAATTACAATTATAAAATATTTGGATTGATTACAAGGCTAATTTGAATTGATTCTTGAATTGTTGAACTTATGGCATCTAGAAAAAATTCTTCTGGTAATAGGCTTGATGTGGAATGGCAACATGGTATAGATATTGATAAGAATTCTAGAAAAGTTCAGTGCAAGTATTGTCAAAAAATTATCAGTGGAGGTATTTTTTGTTTCAAACAGCATTTGGCTTGCACTCGTAAGGATGTTGAGTCATGTCAGCAAGTACCAGAAAATGTTAAGCAGATGATTTTGGGTGTTTTGGTGAAAAATCTAGAAGCAACTTAAAAGAAAAGAAAGGCCCATCAATATAATGTAAATGATGATGATGATGAAATAAAAGAAATTAGCTCCAAGGACAAAGGAAAGAGAGCAGCTAATGGGAGTGGAAGTATACAAACAACCCTAAATCAATTGCTAAAAAATGATATTAGAGAAGAAGCATGTCGACAAATTGCAAGGTTTTTCTACACTAGTGCAATTCCATTTAATTATGTAAAAAACCCTGAGTTTCTTAAGGCACTTGAATTAGTTGCAAAGCATGGGCCAGGTTTCAAGCCTCCATCCTACCATGATATTAGAGAGAAATATTTGAAGTAAGAAGTGGATCAAACAATGAAATTGCTTGAGGAGTACAAGCTAGAATGGAAAAAAAAAACAAGTTGTTCAATAATGTCTGATGGATGGACAGATAAAAAAAGATGTTGTATTTGTAACGTTTTGGTTAATAGTCCTAAAGGGACAATTTTTTTGTCATCGGTGGATACTTCTAATATGTCCAAGACTGCTGATAAGGTATTTGAGATGTTAGATGCCATTATGGAGAGGATTGGGGAGGAAAATGTTGTCCAATTAGTCACCAATAATGCTGCAAATTATAATGCAGCGGGACAATTATTGATGATAAAAAGAAAGAGTTTGTTTTGGACACCATGTGCTGCCTATTGTATTGACTTGATATTAGAAGATTTTGAGAAGAAGTTAGAGGTTCATCAAGTAACTATTGCTAAAGGGAGGAGAATCACCTCATATATTTATTCAAGAACTATTCTTATTTCCATGCTAAGGCACTTTACGAAAGGAAGTGATTTGATTAGGCTTGCTGCCACTCGGTTTGCTACTGCATATTTGACTCTAGTATGTTTGAATAATCATAAAATGCAGTTGATGACTATGTTTACTTCCAAACAGTGGAGTTCGTGTAGGTTTGCAAGAATAGAAGAAGGGAAACGAATTCAAAATTTATGTATTGGACAGCAGGTTTTGGCATGATGTCATTATATGTATTAAGGCAGCGTATCCTCTAATTAAAGTTGTTTGATTAGTTGATTCTGATGAGAAACCAGCTATGGGTTTTATATATAAAGCAATGGATGAAGCAAAAGAGAAGATACATGTGAATTTTGGTTCTGTAAAAAAAAGGTATATATCTTGCTAATTTTTATTTCAAATGTTGTCATCTATTAATATGAATATCTTTAAAGATACTTTCAATTGAGATATTCCTAGATTGTAATGATATTTTTATTGTTTATATATATATATATATATATATATATATATATATATATATATATATATTTATTTATCTATATGGAATATTGTTGATGCAAGATGAGAACTAAGATAAGAACTTCAACTCCACAGACCCTTACATGCAGCAGCTTATTATTTGAATCCTCATTATCATTATAATCCTAATTTTAAGGTTAATGCCAACATTAAAATTGGATTATATCAATGCTTAGAAAGGATGGTGCCTAATGCAAGTGAAAGGTGCAAAATTGACTTACAACTTGAATCATTCAAGGATGCAAAATGATTGTTTGGCATTGAGGCGGCCAAGATAGCAAGAATAAAAAAAACTCCAGCTCAATGGTGAGATTCTTATGGGGATGAATGTCCAGAATTACAAAGGTTTGCAATCTGAGTTCTAAGCTTGACTTGTACTTCATCTGGATGTAAGTGTAACTGGAGTGCATTTGAAATGACGAGTTTTTTTTATTTTTTTATTTTAAATTTTGAAATATTTGATAAAAATCTTATAAATTTGAATTGTTTATTTAGGTTCATACAAAATGAAGAAATCATTTGCACCAGAGAAAAATGAATGACTTGGTATTTGTAATGTGCAATCTAAAATTGAATAATAATCAAGTCAAAAAGCAAGCTGATGATTTTGGTGTAGAAGATGATCTTTCATCTGATGATGATTGGATAACCGAGGGAGAAAAACATTCAAACATTGATTTGCTTGGTGCTATTGACAGTGCAACACGAAGAAAAAATGATAAAGAAAATGAAAGTGATGAAGAAGAAATTTCTAATGATGCTGAAATGGAGAGTCATGGTACTGAAGATGATTTGAAGATTCAAATTGATGACAATTTAGAGAAGTCAAGGAGTTTTGAGTTAAATAACATTGATAATATTGGTGTTGATACTAGTAGTAACACTAATGTTCATAATATTGGTGTTGGTACTAGTAGTGACACTAATAATCCTCTTGATCCTAATGATATTGATGAATGTTTGAGAAATAATAAGGAAGATGAAAGCAATGAAGCTGGTTTTAGTTTACATGATACACCAGCAGATTGTTTGTTTTAAGTTTGTTAATTATTAGTTAATGAAAAGTTATTTAAACTATGTATGAATTTTTATTTGAACCATGTATTTTAAGATGCTTGAACTATATATGAATTTTTATTTGAAGCATGAATTTTTTTTTAATGTATTTTAAAATTCCTTACGATTTTACAATCCGAGTTTATTTTGCATTTTCTGTGCTGTGTCAAAATCGTAATTTTAACAACCTGGATGGAAACTATATTCAATTAGAGTTGAATAATTGAAGCCTTTTTTATATGAAACAAAATCTCTTTGCCGTCATCAAATCTTGGCTATGTTTGTTTTTGCTTTTCAAAAGTGTTTTTGAAAAAAAATTGAAATTTTTTTATTTTTTTTCTTTCCTTCAAATTAATATGTTTTTAGTGTTTTAAAATAATTTTAATACACTGATGTTAAAAATAATTTTTAAAATATTAAAAAAATATTATTTTAATTTATTTTAAAGTAAAAAACACTTTAAAAAACAAACACAATCACACTCCAAAAATAAACAAAATGACATAAATTAAAATACTATCAATAATCAATGCAAAGATGGTATACTGTCAGCCTGACCGGGTCAGCTAGGAGCCAGTGCTGGATGCAGGACTTGGGGGTGGGGTTTAACTTTTCTTTGGAATGGTAGAGATGTGTCCTTAAATATATTAATCTCAGAAATATAAAAATAACCACAAAAAAAACTCCATTTTCTTGCGCTATCCTTTCGCTATTTTTGTGGTTGTAATGCAGATTTTTGGGGGACTCTATACATCAAAATGTATGTTTTGTAGTTAACCAAATAGATAAAAATTATTGACGCACCTAAACATGGAAGCTACCACACACCAAACACAGTCTAAGGATCTCAGAAATCAAGAACAAAACTTTTAACGCACAGACAAAAACCATGGACTCCATAGAACACAGAACCATTCATGCTAATGGCATTACCATGCATGTAGCAATCAAAGGCTCAGAGAATGCTCCGGTTATTCTATTTCTCCATGGATTCCCCGAATCATGGTACTCCTGGAGATACCAGATTTTAGCTCTATCCTCACTTGGCTATAGATCTGTGGCACCTGACTTGAGAGGGTATGGTGACACAGACGCCCCAGCTGAGATTACAAGCTACACATGCTTCCATTTGGTTGGTGATTTAATTGGGTTGCTTGATGTTGTGGCACCGAATGAAGATAAAGTTTTTGTTGTGGCACATGATTGGGGTGCTATAATAGCTTGGTATATGTGTTTGTTTAGACCAGATAGAGTTAAAGCTCTGGTTAATACCAGTGTTTTGTTTATTCCGAGGAATCCTGAGAGGAAATTTGTTGAGACTTTGAGGGCTCTTTATGGTGATGATTACTACATGTGCAGATTTCAGGTTTTTTCTTTGATCAGTTCATTTTATTTTATGATTTCAATCATGGGTTTTTTGTGTTTTGCTTGAAGTTGCTTTCTTGTTCAATTAGTGTGAGAATGGAAGATTTTGTTATGCACAGTGCTTTATGATACGAAAGAAATACTGAATAAAATTGCTAAAAAAATTTAGAAAGAAATACTTAATAAAAATATACGTCTCTCCCAGTATTTTCCTGATGAGTTTTTTTTTTTTTTTCCCTTTGCATTACCGTTTTTATCTTATACCACACTTTTCATTCTTCCAACACAAACTGCTTGATTGTCTTTGCAGGAGCCTGGAGTGATTGAAGCAGAGTATGCAGAGAGAGGCACGGAGAGAGTTCTGAAGGAATTGTTAACGCACAGAGTTGCAGGACCTCTTTTTTTACCTAAAGGTAAAGGTTTAAATGGAGCCCCGCTGGATGCTCCAATTGTCTTGCCCTCTTGGTTGTCTGAGGAAGATTTCAAGTACTACACCAACAAATTTGAGCAGAAAGGCTTTACTGGAGGATTAAACTATTATCGGAATCTGGATAGGTGTGTTTCCCTTCCAAGTGTTATTTAATGCGTTGAGATTTCTCAGCAACGCCGATTTTACCGTTGAAAATCTCCAGTAGTCTGGTGCTGTTTCAGTATTTCAATTCTGTTCTGGTTACTTCTATGGCACTATTGCACATTGATTGGGACAAGGGGCCTTGCATATTTACTTGAGATGCTATTAGAGATTATCTTTCCTTGCATTGAATTGAAGTTCTTATTTCCATGCTGCTATTGTTTATTGATCGGGACAAGGGCCTTGTTTCAGTATGTCAGCTGGCGTTTGAGATGGGGACGTCTGCTTTTTTGTTTCTGATCTGATCTTTTAACAGATTTAATCTCATCTTGTTCCCTTTTTTCCCATGATTGTTCTTGCTTCATTTTTCCTTTTTCTAAATCCTTTTCCATCCCGCATTGCAGGAACTGGGAGCTCACAGCACCATGGACAGGGGCCCAAGTGACAGTACCTGTCAAGTTTATTATTGGTGATGAGGACCTGACCTATAATTCTCTTGGTGGGAAGGATTATATAGACTCAGGCGGGTTCAAGAGAGACGTTCCATTTTTAGAGGAACTAGTCGTAATGGAAGGAGTAGGGCATTTCCTCAATCAAGAGAAGGCGGATGAGATCAATAAGCACATTTATGATTTCTTTCAAAAGTTCTAGTTTGCTTCTTCGTTCTCCTCCTGCTGTCTTTGCTGGAGAGTTAGAGCATGTTCGGCACGGCGGTGCAAACCCATGCCTTAAAATAATGTCTGTGTATGCATTTGTTTGTGTAAGAGCTTGCATTTTCTCAAGCATCATCCTGGCGAGTCAAGGAACTGGTCCTTGTAATTTTCATATGCCCTCAAATCAAATCCTGCATTTTTTGCTCAAAGCATAATGCACGCTATGATATAAATCTTTCCATGGCAATTCATTTTGTGGATCGTTCAGTTTGGAGATTCACACTGCCTCTCCTCTTCCTTTCAATATGTAAGCCTTTAAATTGTTGGAGAAAGAACAGAAGAGAGATCCCTACTCACATATTTTGATGGAATACATACAATACATTAAATAATAGTACTCTTATACTTTTATTATCAAATCCGGACAATATATATAGACATTATAAAATGTCTTTTATAATCTCCAAAAAACTTAATTAATATTAGACTCTTCAATACTTACTCTAGATTTATAGTAGTATTAGATTCATAATACTACTAGATTCATAGTATTTATAATGTAGATGATTATTCATTGAACTAGCTTCAATACACTTAATCTTGATAAAAAAGTTTAATAACTAACATTCTCCCCTCTTAAACTTGTTCCGTCCATCTTCATGATTCCAAACTTCTTCTGCAAATAACAGAACACATCAATCTTCAATGGTTTTGTAAAAATATCTACAATTGTTCATGAGTTTTGACAACTCCATATCGCCTTCTTTTATGTGCGCTCTGATGAAATGAAATCGAGTATCAATATGTTTTGAACGTTCATGATGAACTGGATTCTTTGTAAGTGCTATAGCAGACTTGTTATCAACAAATATTCGTGTAGCCTTGCTCAGTTTCTGCTGCAAATCTTCCATCAGTTTCCTTAGCCATATTGCATGACACACACAAGATGTAACAATAATGTATTCTGCTTCACATGTGGATAATACAACAATAGATTGTTTCTTTGATGTCCACGTGAAAGTTGTTTCTCTCATAAAGAATACAAATCCAGTTGTGCTTTTTCTGTCTTCCAAGCTTCCTGATCAGTCACTGTCACTGTAACCTGTAATTTCAAGATTCTGCGAAGATGAATAAAACAATCCATAGCTTGCAATTCTTTTAACATAACGAAGGATCCTCTTTGTTGTCTTTAAATGTGAACTTCTTGGCTTCTCTATATATCTGTTAATCAAGCCAACTCCATACAGAATATGTGGTTTGGTACATGTTAAATAATGCAAGCAATCCACAATACTTTTGTAGTATGTAGGATTAACTAAATCTCCTTCTCCTTCTTTAGTTAACTTGGTTCCATATTCAACTGGATTGTCTGCTGGACAACAATCTTCCATAGCAAATTTCTTCAAAACTTCTACTGCATACTTTGCTTGTGAAATGAATATTCCATCACTGCACTGCTTCACCTCTAATACCAGAAAATAGGCCATGAGACCTAAGTCTATCATTTCAAATTCCTTCACCATGGATTGCTTGAAGTTTTGAATCATAGTTGGATCATCCCTTGTGAAAAAGTATATCATCAACATATAAACAAACAAACATTACTCTACCTAGTAAACTTTTCTTCACATATAATGCATGCTTATAAGGGCATCTTGTGAATCCTTTCTGTGAAAGATAGCCATCAATTCTGGAGTTCCATGCTCTTGGTGCTTGTTTAAGCTCATAAAGAGCTTTCTTCAATCTGCAAACCTTCTTTTTTTCTCCTTTCACCACAAGGCCAACTGGTTGTTCTACATACACTACCTCTTCAAGGTTGTCATTCAAGAATGCTGACTTTATATCCATCTTTTCTGAGATGCCAGGGAAATCATCAATCTTACTATTTTCATTCTTGCTACTGGAGCAAAAACATCTTCATAATCAACTCCATATTGTTGCTTGTACCCCTTTGCTACTAATCTGGCTTTATGTTTTTCAATTTCTCCTTCTGCATTCCTATTGCATTGTGTCCTTCGGGAAGTGTTGTCAATTCCCATGTATTATTTTTTATGATGGAACTGATCTCCTCCTTCATTGCTTTCTTCCACTTGTCTTCTTGATATGCTTCTTCAAATGTAATAGGATCATTTCCCGAAAACAAGCAAAGCATATTAACATCATTGTTATTACCCATTTTTAGGTTCCCACAAAAATAATGAGAAAATACAAAAAAAATATATATAAAAAAAATATTCAGAAGAAATCCAAAAAATAGGAGCAAGAAAAGGATGCTGGAATGCCAAAAAAATGCCAAAATTGGTTGAGGAGATTCAAAAAATACAAAATGTTGAAATTTGACAGTGAGAGCCCGGTTGATAAGAAAAATTCAATTTGAGAAAAAAAAGTCCAAAATCAGATGTTTATGGACTCAATTAAATTTTATTCAAGGTTTAATTGAATTTATGGAGGGTTTGATTGCAAGAAAATTGATTTCTTAAGTCAATTTAGGCTTTTATTGGAAGAAATTAAACTTCTGGGGTCCAATTATAATTTTGAAGAGTTGATTTGGTCAAATCAGGGGCTTAATTGCATAATTATTGAAGTTTGATAGTCAATTAGAGACTTATTTGAAACAATCCGAAACCAAGGATCAAACCAGAAAAGGCACTAAAATCAAGGGATCCAATTACAAATTATCTGGGGACTTGATTACAAAATTGCAAAAACATCCAAGGACTAAATCAGAAATATGGATTTTGAATTAGCAAACGATGTCGTTTCCTTGACAACTGTTGATCACCTTCTTCATCCGCAACGGTTCCGACAGTGAATGAGCACTATCGATGGAGCCATTTCAGCAACAAAACACAGCAGATTGCTTCAGTTATGGGGAATGTTTCATGGCTACTATTCATCTACATGCCGTTACCAAGTTGGACGTTGCACCGTAGGCCATTCTTTGGCTTATAAAAGCTAGAGAAAGACGATGAAAAAAAAAGGGAGAAAGAAAACAGAGAAGGTGAAACGTAAAGAGGAGAAAAGCAACGAGGCAGAGATCAGAACAGAGAGGAGAGCAGAATAGAGGGGGAAAACCAGGAAGACAGAGGAAAAAGAGAGAGAACAAAAGAAAAAAAAGACGAGACAAAGAGGGAAAGCGTGAGGAAGAAAACAGAGGAGAAAGGAGAGAGAGGAGAGGCTATCGTGAAGAAAAAAAGGGAGGGAGACAGTTTATGAGAACGTAAGAAAAGTGAGAGAGTGGAGAAATAGTGAGCAAGCATAAGGGAAAAAAGAGGAACGGGAGAAAGCAGCAAACCGAACAGAAACAGAGGACACGGTGAAGTAGAAAATCCATGACCACCATCGTCTTCGTCTTCGTCTTCTCAAAATCAGGTATGTTCAATGCCCCTCTCGTTTCCCTGCAAAATGAGATGATGCATGTTAGTATGTAAAATACAGAAAGAAAACATAAGGAAACCAACGCCTGAAATCGCCAGTTACATGCTCTATTTTGTTTCTTTTTTTCATTCTCGCACTACAACAAAGATGGTTAACAGAGCGAAGGTAATTTAATTACCTTCGCCCTGTTCATAAAAGCCTAAAAATATTATGGTGCCATTAGATAAAAATATGTCTTGCAGTCTGGATGGTCACCTTACCCGGATCTCATTCATGAGACCCGGTTTCGAGTCCCAACAAGGGAATCCCTTTTTGAATATGGTCACTGGCATGGGCCAGTGACCATGCTGGGCTGGCTGAATCCAACCCAGCTACGCAGGGTGGCTGGGGTCTAGCCCAACCATATGGGCTGGGTTGGGCCCAGCAAAAAAAATAATAATTAAAAACAAAATTCAAAGAAATTATTTAAATATCT
>Ga0325404_1004825_pt1 | contig 14288 bp, 14 predicted proteins | sample PopdelMetagenome_18_FD_205664 | JGI IMG/M metagenome (GOLD analysis project Ga0325404, IMG submission 205664) | Populus deltoides microbial communities from Bellville, Georgia, United States - Xylem-Control-R1 | ecosystem: Host-associated > Plants > Phyllosphere > Stem > Wood/Secondary xylem... | reverse complement strand
TGCCCCAGTTGGTCAAGGCACAGTTAGGATGCTTACTCGCGAGGAATGGGAGGAGTTTAGAGAAGTGAGGCCTAGGACTCCTTTTGAATCCAAGCTTGCTCGTCCTAATGCACGCATAAGAACTGAAGAACCGGTGCGCACGGTGAGGCATCCTGTTCTTTTCGATACTACTTCATTATGTAGTCTGTCTGATAAACGCATTTCCATCACAGGGATGACTGTAAAGATAGGGAGTGCATTTGTTCACATCTTTTACCCCTTAATAAGCGAATCTCTAAGACGTGGTTATGGTATAATTGTGAGCTGTCGCCCATTGTTTAGCTAACGGATGTTACATCTGCCTGATTTTTTTGTCCTTGATACTATGAACAGCAATGCAGCTTTTATAAGAGGATGTCCAATATGTAGTGGTAGGACTGTAGGAAGATGCATACTTATGCTACAAAGCTTATTTTCATGCATCTTACTGTAATTAACTTGCATTCTGTCAATTGTTTTTACCTTTTAGTTTGTTAAATTATGATTTCCATAGAGTATGTCATCACCAATCATATGTGGTATCCAAAATATTGGGGACATATGTTGCTTAGGGGTTGCTGAGATAATATATGAGGGATACTGCACGTGCTAGGTTGTGAATGTGATGATGCCAACTGTAGTTATGGACACATGAAATTTTTGAAGGAGACTACCACAGTTTGGTTTGTTTGGATATCTAGCTGCACATCTTTGTACATTCTCGCTTAATTATTGCATCATTTTTCTCCTGATGTTAGGAAACAGTCAATCTATCGATAATGAATATTATCGTGGCAATGCTTTCTCAGTGAAACTCATGTTGACATTGCATAACAGTATATGCTATTTCAAAATTTGATTCTTTTCGTTTGTCAAGTCACTCTCAATCTAAGTTGATGAGGTGGTGGGCATGATGCTCAACAGACACAATGTAGCTCCTGGCTTGCTTAATATCTAATGATGTTATTTTCAGATGTTTTTAACAAATGTGTGGTCTGGTTCTCTAAAAGAAAAAAAGAAAGAAAAAGAAATGCCTGGCCTCATACACAAAGCATTAGGAATTATTAGTTGCATATGCCTTGATTTTAAACAGCAGCAAGCCAGCAATCTGGTGCTAATTATTGTGCTCACAGTTGCCATTAACATTAAACAGTAAAGAACATCATTTATGTAGCCATTGCTTCTTACCCTAGAAGTGAATGTCCTACCGTGATAGTTGATTGTTTTGACTGCTATCTATAACATGGTTTGTTTTGAAGTTTCTCTGTTTCAGAGTCTCAGCCATTCACCTGTGTTGTCACCTTTGATGATCCTCTCTTTGTTCTTGCATACCAAGCTGAAAATTGTGGTTTCTGCATTCATGATACAACTGGTCAAGTAAATTGTTGTAATCTTGGAAATCTGATAATTGGGAAATGCTTTCCACTATCCTCAAAGAGCTTTCAAATCTATTTTGCAAAATAGCAAACAAAACGTGTTTCCCTTCTAAGGTACTTCCATGCGGATGCTAATTGTTGTGTTCAATGATTTTTCTCTTGTTATCTGCAGGACGATTTGAAGGACTGGACAATAGATGTGCTCACAGATGCCCTCACTCGTGTGGAAGAAAGTGTTAAACGCAATTCATAGTGTCTCACAGCCAACAATTACATGAAACACCCTCCTCCCTATGTCTCGTCTCAAATTGGGTTTAACCATACTGTGACGATTATGATGCCCAATGTATCTGATTGTACTAACATGACTTTGCTTGAGGGCAAAGCACTGCAAATAAAATCGTATGCTATCCTTCCATTAACTGCCGAAAGCATAAATACCTCTGGACGTGGTTATGAATCTTGTGATGGCATGTCCAGCTGAAAGTCAAATTTCTGGATCATCCTGAAGATTTACCCCTTTCTTTTGGTGGCAAAACAGGAATACCAGTTTCAGGCTATTATGGATTGTGTGATGAAAACTGAGCAACTCCTGTGCTCGGTCGTGATCCTGAGCTAATGGTTTGCTTAATTCTGCCTCAGGTGGCCAGTGTGAACATTGCCAAAATACCGAGTGCTAGCTAGTCATCTAGATGGAGCGTTACATTAACATTGCATAGCAGCCTGTGCTTTTATACCTTATAGAAAACTCAGACCCAAAGGTCATAAATGGCTGCCTCTAGGCTTATCATGGCAGGGCATCTTCTTTTCTCTTCTGTTTTAGCCATCACCCATCAACTGGTAGAACCTTCCAAACCCCAAGTGTTTTTCTCATTACTTGATTTGATCGGAGACGGTCTCCGGAATCTCCAGTTGAGGTGGGCGCCCCCCACCCCCCCCTCCTCTTCTTCCTTCTTTGTTACCGCCACTAATGATAAAATAAAATAATACAAATAATAATAATAATAGTGACGTCACCCACGAGACACGTGTCTACATGGCACGGGGATTGTGCTTGGTTAGCACGCCACTCTCCCTTCTGGAATGCCAAGTGGAATTTTAAATTATCATACAATTCCCAATGTATTATTTTTTTAGTAGCAGTGCTTTCTTTTATTTTACGTTTTGAGGTCAGCTAGATTTTTTTTAAGAATATATTTTACATTAAGAATATATATTCGACTATTTTGAGAACAAATTTTTATCAATGAATTTAAAATTGAAACTCAAAAAAATTAAAAAGAGAAAATACACTTGTTGTCCTACCAGTTCAACTACTTAAAGTAACGATCAGAAGTGGTGCAAAAGCAAGAGAAAAAAACAGTATATATATTGGGGGGAGGAGGAAGAGGAGGAGTGTAAAGAGAGAAAAAGGTGAGAGTGGGAGACAGGGTCCTGAAACTTTCCTTACACACACTCTCCAAGACTGCTTACTTTCTTTTTCTTTCGGTTCCTATAATCTTCAAGAGGTAAAAGCTATAGAAACACAGCAGAGTAGTAGTGGTGTTTACTTTCTTTTTATTGAGTTTATCGAGTAGTGCTTTTGGATTCAGCAGTGCTTTGATGTTAACAAGCTTTATATCCTTGCTGCCTTCTTTATATTCTATTCTATGATCTATGATCCCATCTTGCTTGCTTGCTTCTTCTTTTTAATCCGTTTTTCTTTTGCAGCTCCTTTCTTAAATTTGAGTAAATTGCGATTCTTTTTCAAAATTATGTGACCTATGACTGTTAGTTAAGTTACAGTGAAACAACAAATGTTTACTTTGGTTCCTGATCATTAAGGAACTTGGTTTTGAGGTTGCAGTGTATGGCTGCATGTTCTTTACCTTAATGCAAGTTTTATACACCAAGGAACATCCTTAGATCCACTGTGCTGTCTCTCCTTTATTTTAAACGGTATTATATTTTATACAAATCCTTGTAGCTCTGTTGTTTGTTTCTCATTTTTGAAAGATGGGAGATGATGGTGCTTCTAATTCTTGTCATCCATCCCAGGTGATTCTTTAAACCATCATATAAGAAGCATTGAAAATGGCTGATTCCGAGGGAAGTTTTCCGAGCTCACCTGTTCTAGATAAATTGGACTCTAATGATTACTCATCAGTTGGGAAAGGCTATGGAACATATGGCATTGTGGGTGCTGCTGCTGCTGCTATCCTCATACCTATATTACTTTCTACTATCTTCATGGGAAAGAAAAAGGTGAAACAGAGAGGAGTCCCGGTAGAGGTAGGCGGTGAGGCAGGTTATGCAGTTCGCAATGCCCAGCATGCTGAGCTAGTTGAAGTCCCTTGGAAAGGGGCAACAACCATGGCAGCTGTATTTGAGCAGTCTTGTAGAAAGCATTCGCCAGAACGATTTCTTGGAACAAGGAAGCTAATTAGTAAGGAATTTGTTACTGCTAGTGATGGCAGGAAGTTTGAGAAGCTGCACCTGGGTGATTATGAATGGCAAACCTATGGACAGGTTTTTGATCGTGTTTGTAACTTTGCATCCGGGCTTATTATATTAGGGCATAATGAGGATGCTCGTGCTGCAATTTTTGCTGATACTCAGGCTGAGTGGTTGATTGCCTTTCAGGTATCCTCTTGTTTGCAGTGCTTATATGTTTCCTTTTCTTTTTATCCCTGATAAATGATGGATGTACAGCCAATACTGAACGTTGTTTTTGTTGGAGTACAGGGATGCTTTCGGCAGAACATTACTGTTGTCACTATTTATGCTTCTCTAGGTGTGGATGCTTTGATCCATTCACTCAATGAGGTATGGGATTCTCTTCTCTTCGTGCACTTGATTTACCTGATTAGATTATCTATAATGTAACTAATTTGTGGCATTTAAATCATTGACTTTTTTCTCTATGAAAGTCCAGATTCTTATGGCTCTCACTTGAATTTTGAAAATGTGGACAGACTCAAGTATCTACCCTGATCTGTGATCCCAAGCAGTTGAAAACACTAGCTGCAATAAGCTCAAAAATAACAACTATTAAGAATGTCATTTACTTTGAAGATGGAGAAACTACAAATGATTTGGGCTTATCTGCAAGCACAAGCTATTGGAAGGTTTCATCTTTTTCTGAAGTTGAGAAACTGGGGAAGAACAGTCCTGTTCCTCCAAGCTTACCTACAAAGAATGGAATTGCTGTTGTTATGTACACAAGTGGCAGTACAGGCCAGCCAAAGGTTTGTCCGATGCTGTAGTTTCTCACATTTTGCATAACTGATTGGAACTCAATGCATGGTAAATCTTGCCAATAGACCTTCCTGTAAAGAATATGAATCAGAAGATCACTCTCTGTGGTTGCATATGTCCACACAGAAAATAGGCTTGCGTCCAGTATCTCATATTTCAAGACACCGAGAACAATGAAACTCCTAGTGCAGGTTGTTCCTAAGAATGCAAAGGATTAATTTTGTATATTGAGTCCAGTATCTCATATTCCTCCAAGCATTGCATTTTTATTTTCCTTCACTTTTTTCATACTAGTACTGAATTCCAACTTCATTATTACTTCTTCACTACAATTGCATGCGTTCTTTTGATCTGACCCCGCATCCTGTTTGCAACCTAGGGAGTCATGATTACTCATGGCAACATTGTAGCCACTGCTGCAGCTGTTATGACGGTGATTCCAAAACTGAGTAGCAATGATGTATATTTGGCTTATTTGCCCCTAGCCCATGTTTTTGAACTGGCAGCTGAGGTACTCAATTACATATACTTCTTTCCTATGCTACTTGTAACATATAACATATAAATACTAAATTTTGTGGTTGTCCAGTCTATAATGTTGTCTGTAGGTTGTGCTATTGGCTACGGTTCGGCATTGACTTTGACAGACACTTCTAACAAAATTAAGAAAGGAACCAAGGGTGATGCATCTATGTTAAATCCTACTCTCATGCCGGCAGTTCCAGCCATACTAGATCGTGTCCGGGATGGAGTTCTAAAAAAGGTGTGAACTGAATCAACATTAATATCTGCACTATATAGTTCTACAGTACTGGTTATTAATGCATTTGTGCAAGTTGAGAATGCCCTCATCGTTTGGTAAATAATTTCTTTAATGCCTTTTTGATTCGCATCAGGTTGAGGAGAAGGGAGGGTTAGCAAAGAAGCTTTTCAACATTGGATATAAGCGCCAAATGGCAGCCATAGAAGGAAGCTGGTTTGGTGCTTCGGGACTGGAGAGAATGCTGTGGGATGTCATTGCCTTCAAACAAATACGTGCTATACTTGGAGTTCGTATGCGATTCATCCTATGTGGTGGAGCCCCTTTATCTGCGGATTCACAGCGGTTCACCAACATCTGCATGGGGTAATGACATTCTCATTTACAAATACCAAGATAATGAAAGGAAGAAACTTCTATATTCATTCTAATTTTTTGCTTTGTACTCCTTTCATTACTTTTTCCAGTGTCATCTTTAGGAGACAATATATTATCTTTGACTGTGCTATTCATCAGAACCTAATCTATGAGAGCACAAAGCATTTCTTGTTTTTGCAATGTGTAGGACAGAACTGTCCTCTGGAGTTCGGCAGAAACCATCTTGTATCCTGGACACCAGGAAGTAACTTTGTTGTGCTCTTGGATATGCTATTGTATGGTCAAATAGTGGAGATAAAAAACCTAGATACTTATTACCAGTAACTGGGAACATAAAACATGTACATTGACATGTGGTGTTATTGGATTTTAAAATCCATGAAATACTAGTTTGGGATGACATACATTCATGCATATGTCTGCAAACCGTGTAAGAATAAGCTCTCTACCATGCTAGATCAGTCTTTCAGTGCTTAAAATGGTTTGCTTATGTAAAATGGTATTTATAACATACATTATTTCCACTCTCAGTGTTATCAATTTAGGTTGATATTCAGTGCACAATTTTCATCTTCAGGGCTATAATTGGTCAAGGATATGGCTTGACAGAAACATGTGCTGGAGCTGCTTTCACTGAGTGGGACGACCCATCCGTGGGCCGTGTTGGACCTCCTCTTCCATGTTGCTACATTAAGGTATGGCATATTTCTACACAAGGAAAAAATTATTTAGTTTGATGATCTGAACCAGACTTGGTTTTTAGAGAGACTTCTGAAAAATCTATTTAGGTTTCTGCATCTTAACTTGCACTAGCCTATACTCCAAAAAGAATTTCCATTAACCAATATCAACCAAAAGCTGTTATTCATGACATCAATTACTTTTTCAAGGTTATGGTCAAACTGAATCTCACATTTTGTGGAAAAAAAAAACATAATTGCAGAGGCAGGGATGCTCACTTTGTAAGATTTTAGAATATTAGTTTTAAGAACTCCTTTGTTTTGGTATTGTAGCTTGTTTCTTGGGAAGAAGGTGGGTATACAGTGGCTGACAAGCCAATGCCCCGAGGAGAGGTTGTAGTTGGGGGATTCAGCGTGACTGCCGGTTACTTCAACTACCAAGAAAAGACTAACGAGGTCTACAAGGTATGCTTTAGTGTGCTTGCATGAGCACATGCATATGTTTTCTGTATGGGTGAGAATGTGCATTTTCCTTTTGCTTCTACTCTGCTGTGTGCTCAGACATGGAAAACTGGTTCTCTCGACCTGCTATAGGTTGATGAAAGGGGCATGCATTGGTTCTATACTGGCGACATTGGGCAGTTTCACCCCGATGGATGCCTTGAAATTATTGATAGGAAGAAGGATATCGTCAAACTTCAACATGGAGAATATATCTCTCTTGGAAAGGTGTTTATAAATCTTAATCTGAAAATTTGTGATAGTATTTCTAAGGTACCTACATGTGCATTGATGTGCCAATAATGTTGATTTGTGCCCTGATTGCAGGTGGAGGCAGCATTAACGTCGAGTGACTATGTTGATAATATCATGGTACATGCAGATCCCTTCCACAACTATTGTGTTGCCCTAATTGTTCCATCACGTCGCATACTTGAAAAGTGGGCCCAGGAAGCTGGGATCCAGCACCAAAACTTTTCTGAACTCTGTAACAAAGCCGATGCTGTCAGTGAGGTTGAACAATCACTTTCCAAGGTTGGTTTATTTTGCTTGCTTACTGGAGAGCTATTTGAAAACTTATTATTAGTTAAGACTTTCATATTCGGGAGCTCTTATTATTGCTGAATTGGTTCATATTTCCAAGCTGAAACATGAATGAATATTGCCATACCTTCTGATTTGGTGATGATGATTTGAATTATCTTTGCTTGTCTACGGGAAAGCTATTTGAAATGCTTTTGATTAGTTAAAACTGCTGAAAACAAACGAGTGAACTTTCTTATTGTAGAATTGTTAGAGTATGAAAATGATATTTCTCTTATTCTTGATGCGTGAGTACAGTATGTATATATACAGGTCTAGGATTAATCTAAATCTCTAGAATCAAGCTATAATTGAATGCATATAAATCAGCCCTGCAATTAGCCCTATAACTGACAGCCCTATTTAGAACAATAATCAATCCTATAATTGAATTACTGTATTTACAACACTTATTTTTGTTGAAATCAGTTCTTATTTGCAAGATGAAACATGAATGAATATTTCCATAGCTTCTGATTTTGAAACTATGCTTTGAATTGCACGTGCACTTATGTCTTCCGGTCTTCTGGCAAGATGTGCCTGTCTCATCTATCAAGATGAACCTGATGTAAATTCTTGGATGGAAATTCGTATTCATCGTTTCATTATGTGACCTTTAAAGTCCACCTGAATCTGTTTGCATTTGTCTACATATTTGGAATGAAAGGTTTATAGTTTTTTGAAGTCAAGCAAGCGCATTTGCAGTTGTTAATATAAATAGAGGAAGAAACAGAATCCTTTCTGTAGATCTGAGAGCATTTTATCTCTGCAGGTAGCAAAAGCTTCGAGGTTGGACAAGTTTGAAACTCCAGCTAAGATCAAGTTGCTGCCAGATCCATGGACACCCGAGTCTGGCTTGGTTACTGCTGCCCTCAAGATAAAGAGGGAACAGCTGAAGTCCAAATTTAAAGATGAGCTCCAGAAACTGTACGAGTGAGATAGAAGCTCCCTTGTGCCATGGTCTTGTAACATCCATAAATCCTCAACTGGTGTAGAACAAAATGCTCCTATTTGGATGTGTATTATGGTCCTGGAGACCGTGGCTAGTTTATCATTGGGAGGGAGGGAACTTGCCTTTGCTAGCTCTAAATCATGTCAAACAAAGTTGCCTTTTTAATTACTCTACTTACAAGTTCCATGTGTAATGCTGGTTGCTTCAGGACTGTGAGTGCTTGTTGTGGGGAACACGCGCAGGATCCATGACAAATCTCTTTGAAGAGCATAAATAGAGAGAGAGAGAGAGAGAGAGAGAGAGAGAGAAATAAAAAGAGAGGGAGCAACATATTGTTTTGATAAACTGTCTGCTCTGCACGATGAGGAGTACAAAGCTGACGATATACCCTTTGTGTGAATAACACTCTTCATAACCCCATTACCAAAAAACACTCTTGCAATAACAAGCAGCTTTTTCACACACTGCTATACCCTTTGTTACGGTTCCAGAACCTGAAGCACAAAAGAAGCCGACCTAGGCAAGGCAGCAAGGGCTTTTGGAACTTGAGCTATCAAGAGAGCTGCTAATGGGTGAATAAAGTGGATGAAACTTCCCACCAACTTTTGTTCAAATCAAGCCTCATTACAACAAATCTCCATCTTGATTTCCACTGAATCAAGTGAAACTAAAATGGTCGAAATCTTTTTCCATCTTCTCTGCCAAAGCTTGAAGGATGCTCAAGTGCCAAACCAGCCCTAACAATGCATGTTTGAACTGGGAAAATGGTTGAGGTTCCATAAATACATAAATGGACTATCAAAAGTACCAAACGTGACCTGTTTCAGTATTCCAAAAGCATCACGTGAGCTGCTGAAATATTACTTAACATGTCTCGTATTTTATTTTATCATGATTTTTTAATTTAAAAATATAAAAATATTGTTTATACTTAATAAAATAAATTAAAAAAAAAACATATGAATATTTAAACTAAGAAAGAGTTGTTAATACTAATTAAATGCTAAAAAAAAAAGGCTAATATATTTTTAAAAAAGAAAACGATAGATAAATATGCAAAGATAGAATCCTAATTTTTATTTTTAGATTTATACATTTTAATTTTAATTATTTTTTTTTATCTTAGAGGATATTCTTTCTTACAAAGAACAAATGATTTTTCTTTTTATAGATGCAAAATAATTTTTATTTTTATTTTTATAAAAATATCATGTAAATATAATTTATTTATACCAAATATAAATTTAAAAATAAATTACAATAATCTCTTTGAAACATTATAAAAATATAAAATAATTATAAAAAACCCTATATTTAAAAAAGGTGAATTAAACAATAAAAAAGGTTAATTTAAATTTAAATAAAAAATTAATGAAAATTAAAAATACTTAAAAAGAGTATTAATCAAAAGTTTAAAAATAATCAAAATCTAAAAAAAGAGAGGCCATGTGCACTATTGGGTCCGACAAACTAGTCCCACACGCCTTACCATCTACCCAAGAGCACAACCCCCCGGGCCGGGAAACCTAGACCCACGTGTCTCGTCTATTTTTTTTTTTTTTTGATTTTTGATGAAGTTGATGAAACATTGTTCGCTCCATTTTTTTTATACTAGATGAAAGGTTGTCAACTATTAGGGGTGGGTAAAAAAATTAAAAACCGATTAAACCGGAAAAAATAACTGCAAAAACCGAACCATGAAAAAACCGATTAAACCGATTAAAATTTTAAAAAAATTGACCGGTTTGGTTTGGGTTTTATAACCCTGAAACCGAAAAAAGCCGAACCAAACCAAACCGGTTTAAACCTGTTTTTTTTCAAAAAAACTGAACCGAACCGAAACCAGTCGGTTTGAACCGGTTTTGGTTTGGTTTTAGTTTTCTTTTTAATTTCAGTTTGGTTACTTTTTTTTTATAAAAACCGAACCGAACCGAAAATACTCACTCCTATCCACTATGATAGCCAACAAAATATTTTTCAATCACCGCAGGATTAATCTTGGGATCTTAAAAGCCCATTTTCAACTTATTTTTCACCTGAAAACATCTACGAATACTATAAAAGCCTTTTAAAAACTTATTTGCAATCACAAAACAAAATCTAATCTCTCTAAAGAATAAAAAATATTCGAATTAAAAAAATCTTTAACAACATCGATCTGCTTTTTCCAGCATTATAAGAAGAAAAAACTACCTCCATTGAACTCTCCTAAAAAATCAACCCATTGATACCAAGATCACCAATTTTAATGGCTGGAATGTTAACAACGGATAACTTTCTCTCTCCCTAATATTTTTGACGACTCTTTCTTTCATCTCTGAACTTTCAAGGATTGAAATGTAAAAAAATAAAGTTTCAGATCAAAAAGTGTAATGATAAAAGTTCATGGACCAAACAATAGATTAACTAAAAAGTGTACGGAGAACATTAAAATTTTCTAAGCCAATATGAAAATGCAATTTGTTTTGTTTGTGTTTTTAGTTCTTATTCTTCCAATTTCCCAAAACACTTTCTATATATAAGAAAATAAAAATTAAAAGACATCTCAATCTATAAAACCATGATCATATATCTTAGAAGGATGAAATTACAAATAAAAAAGTTTGAAGAGTAAAATAGAAAAAAAATGTGTACACCTAGTTCTTTTAATATATCTGTCCTAATTATTCTTTATGACATCGTGAGAGTGAAAAACCACCTCCATCAAACTCCCATAAACAATTCCAACACATTGACCCCGAGATCACTCTTTTTGATAGCTAGAATATCAACTACTTATAATATTCTCTCTCTTTAATATTTTATAATGACTTTCTCTCTTCTCTTCCAACTTCCAAGAACTTAAACGTAAGAAAAATAAAGTTTTAGATCAAAATATAAAATGCTAAGATTCCAGAGCCCAAATAATAGATAAACTAAAAGATATAAGAGCAAATTGATATTTTTTATACTAATATCAAAACGGGGTTTGTTTTGTTTTGTTTGTTATTTTTTGTCCTTATTTTTTTAATTTCTCTTTTTAACTACCAATAAATTTTTATTTTATAGAATTGGTCTTTAATTCATTACCAAAATATTCCTAAACATTTTACATATAAGGGAAAATATAAATCAAAAGACATCTCAACCTATAAAACCATGATCATACAACTTAGGAGGATGCAATTGCAAATTAAAAAGTCCAAGGTAAAAAATTAACCCTAGTTTTTTAGTATGTTTGTCAATTAATGTTAATGTTAATTGTTAATTTTAATTGCTAACATAAAAAATATTCTCTTCCATCTATGTCTTTGGTTACCTATGCTTTAATTTATAAATATGAATTCAACATAAAAGAGGAATTGTCTATTGCACTTCTAATAACATAACCTTCCAAAACTTAAAGACCCTGCATAACTTTTCAAAACATGATGATCTTTAACTAATATTTTTTTTAACACAACAAGAGCAATTTTTGTTAACTTCTAATACTCTATTTGTAACAGAATATTTTAAACCTAACATGTTGAACCACACAATAATATAAATGCTACACTCTCACATGATAGTTGCCATCTTGCCCAGGGTTATTGCAAAAGAGCATAAAGGGCAAGTTTTATCTTATAAGAATATTCATCCTCATTCTTTGTTGATTCTAGTAGAAGCATGTGCTATTACTCTCTACGATATTTATTTAACAAGGGATGTTGGCTGGTTTATTGTAATGCTGGAATTAGACTCGAATTTGGTGAACTAACTAAACAACTTCTCCAAAGATGGGTCATACTCATCCTTGGTGGTTACCGTAGTTGACATAGTTCACTTGATTTCTTGTTTCAATGATTTTAGTGTGAAATATTTTAAGAGAGATGTCAATATTGTAGCCCAAGGATTAGCATGTATAGCTAAAAACTAGATAAGTTCTATGTGCTACTCCGCGGGCTACCTTTCAATGCCTTGACAAAGTAGGATTTTATAGTGTATTTTGCAATGGTAAAGGAAAATACAAAGTAAAATAGCATAAGTAGGATCGTTTGGTTCAAATGACACCGAATAAAGAAAAGTCATAAAGTCCCATACAAAAGTTTTAAGCAAAAATATATGCAAATGGAGAGAGGGTGTCCAAATTTTCTGTGCAAAAATGAGGATAAAAATGCCATTGACTCATCTATTGAATAAACACATCTACTGGCTTTAAATTATTGATCCTATAATAATAAAAAAAAACAATATAAGTTTTGTTGTGAATGTGAGAAAGAAATTTTAAAAAGCAACTCCTTGAACTAGGAGTTGAAATTAATAATCTTCACAAGCTAGAAAAGTCATTTAACGGGTATGAGTAAAGTAGCACTATGTACACAAAAAAAAAAAACAATTTTGTTTTTCAAAGAATAAATATAAATAATGGTGATGGGTTGTAAAACAAATTATTGTAACCTTGCACAAAATTTTTTTTTTTTTAAAGCATAAATGGAAGACTAAAACTTATTACACTAACAATACAATTACATTTAGGAGATTCTTATAACATATGCTTAGTAAGAAGAAATGACAATAATGTAGGTATATGGTGCTTGATGGAACATCAAAATAGAGATGCGTCTTACATGGTATATAATATAGATACATATATGACTTAAAAGAAGTACAATCATTCAAAGAAAAAAAGGGAATCTTTGCTACAATTAAAACTTGAAACCAACGTTACTAACATAACCGAGTATTGAGTTGTTCTAATAGATTAGTTCTGCGAACTAAGCTTGTAGATTTTAGTTATTGAATGGTAAGAAATTGAATTTAACATGACATTACAATATTTGGAGCAAAATCAATTCTTGATTGCTAGCAGTTCAAATCCATGGCTAATATACAATGCTCTTTTCAACAAAATGAGATTGTTGGGAAAAAAAAGTGACAAATAACGATAATTTATCTCAAAAGTGAATAATTGAGTGAAGTATCTTGTAGAGGCATCCAAAAAAATTGATATGATGAATCAAATTAGTTTCAAAGAAACAATTTATGCACTTGTAAATAGCTACGATAACATGTAGTATGCATAACTAAAGTACATAGGTATAGAATCTTGATACATGTTTGTAAACCAAAACAACCAATTGTAGTATAAAAAAAAATCCCATATTATAAAACTATGGGATATGTAATATGTTATTTATTGGTTTAATTTTCCTACATCTGTGATTTTGAAGATTGAAAGAAACTTCAAAGGTCTTTGCAACCCTCAAAAGCAAGAAAAAGCTAAGAAACTAAAAAGGATGAATGGTTATATGATAAACCTCGACACATGCATACCACAAGGAAATCTTGTAATAGTATCTTAAAATTCATTTATTGTTATTGGTATTAAATCAACTAACCTATCTGAAATGAGATTGTTTATTATATGTTATGTTGAACACCTAACATAGCCAACTTTCTAATCCTTCAAAGCTAATGACAGAGTAGAAAAAATGTTTTATGCTTATTCAGTTAAATGTTGGTGGGTTTTTATGAGTATCCTCAACAACAATCCAAAATATAATATCAAGAAATATGCTTTTATGGTAAAAAACCCTGTGTAACAATGAACTCTAAAGGTCATTGCAGCCCTAAAAAACAAGACAAAGCTAAGATACTAGAAAGAATGAATGATGGTATGAAAAACCTCGACATACACACACTATATGGAAATATTATAATAGTACCTCAACATTCATTTATTATGATTAATATTATAACAATTAACCTAACTAAATTGAGATTGTTTCATTATATGTTATTCTAAACACCCAACATAGTTAGCTTCTTAATCCTTAAATAAAAGT
>Ga0325404_1004823_pt1 | contig 14290 bp, 7 predicted proteins | sample PopdelMetagenome_18_FD_205664 | JGI IMG/M metagenome (GOLD analysis project Ga0325404, IMG submission 205664) | Populus deltoides microbial communities from Bellville, Georgia, United States - Xylem-Control-R1 | ecosystem: Host-associated > Plants > Phyllosphere > Stem > Wood/Secondary xylem... | reverse complement strand
GATTAAAAATGGGTAAAGTCAACACTTGAACATTGATTACACAGCTTAAATATTAAATGCTTAAAATAAGCGTACGTACGTAGAATGGGGAAAGGACTTGGGAGTTGCTTTGAAATAACTTATATAAAGTAATTATTGTAAATTGATAAGTCATCAGCTCAATCGAACATTTGATTTGGATAGGACCGATGGGCTTTGTAGTCTTGTTGATAAATTGATTTGAAAAGATTATTCAAATATGATATATAATTATAGAATCAAATTAAATATGCTCAAATCCGTTGAATAGCAATGAAATAATTGATCTGATCGATCAATTCAAGTGTAAAAAAATGAAGAAATACAGCTAGTTCATGCATGGGACTCAAACCTTCTACTTTTATATAAAAAACAATTATTTTTTGTAATATTTATTTATTTTTTATATATATATATTTAAAAATAAAATTTATTAACATGGATATATAAATCAGCTTGCACAAAACTCTTAATTAGCTTACAAATAAGTATTTAAAAATTAACAAAATAATTTCATTAAAAAAAATATAACCAGATCATTGAAATATTTTCATCCATCAACAATAATTTTTTCAGCTGGAATGTTCCTTGAACTGCATGCAATTCCTGGAGGCAAAAGTTTCTTGAAAAGAAAATTCTTTCATTGGTAGTTCCGACGGTAGCCGCGATAGGGCATTGCCTGGACAAGCATTGCACAGTAGTCAACTTGCCAAGTTGAGTGCTCATTGTTTTGTTTTGGAAGATGATAATTGTAATATTTTATCCATGCAAGCATCTTCGACTTATGTACAGTGTAAAGCTGCCAAAAAGCTTTGCTCAAAAATCCATGGTGGTTTCTCTTCCTTCACCGATACAAAAAAAAAAATGCTTGCTTTCCGCACAGACCCTTGTGATCCAGCTCTCTTTGACTGTGGTGTCCGTTCCCTTGACCTCGCCGTTAGTTTTTTTTTTTTTTTTAATATTTCGTCCCATACTCCAATTCACGAAGAGAGCGTCATCGGAAATAGTCAATGTATTTAAAGTCCAGAGCTGTCTCCCACAAATCCACCTTTGCAAATCGCAGAAAAGATAGATTCAAGAAAGAGCTGGGAAACAGGGGATGGTCAGAGAAAATGGATCGCTGTCTTCTCATGATATTACCAGTGGTGAAGGAGGCAGTTTTTTCAACTCGTACGAAATGGCTTTGAATTGTTATTATTTTGTAGTAGCTGATATATATATTGAATACTACAAAACTAGTATTTCTAATTTTGTATCCCATGTTAAAGTAAAATAAAATATGAAATCCTTTTTTTTATTTGCCTATACTTGTGATAATATTAGTCAGAAATAATGTTAAAGTCTTTATTAAACTAAGGGCGTTGAAAAAATCACTCTGATGGATTTAATATTTATATTATTTAACATATGATATTATAAATGACAATAGGTAAATAAAAACTCTAAAAAATAGATGTGAAGGGTCGGGTGGTTGGTTGAGATTTTTGAAACCCGATCAACCCGTATACCATATATTCCGTTTGTCTTTATATTTGATAATTTATGGATTGAGTATTTATTTTTATTTTATTTAGAAATATTTTAGCACTAGAGTTTTTGTTAGTGGACTTTCTATTAGATTTCTTTAACGTAACAAAAAATATGCTTGTCTTTTTGCTTGAGGGGAGATGAGAGGTAAATAGAATTTAATATAAGTGTAAAGTATAAAAATCAGACCTAACACTAAAGGTATTATGATACTTATAGTTCATGTTGTAGACCCGCTTCTAATATGGTTCGATGAAAATTAATAATATAAGCCTAATCCGTTGTTATTTATAGTATCCACAAACAATTTAGCCTAACCCGATGTATCCACCATGCTTAAGTCCAAAAAAATAATAAATAAATTGGATTTACAATTTATAAAATATATAAAAATAATTTTGATACAACTATAAGCCTAAATCCAACTTAAGTACATCGATGAACATCTTAGGGGTACAATCAAAAATAAAAAATGTGATTTAGAAATTTTTGGGAAACCAAGTACTAATTTGAAATTGAAAGAAATTTCAAGATTAAATATCTAAATTGAATGAAATTCAAAAAGTTAAGGACTACAATGAAAAAAGATAAAATCATAAGGGGACCAATTGACTTTGTGTTTAATTTCATTTTAGTCTTGTTTATTTTCATTCCAATCAATTTAGTCCAAGTAATTCCATTTCAGTCCAATTATTGATTCATTTTAGTCCAAATTAATCCAGCAATTAATTTTAGATTTTCGATTGCAATCTCCAACAGTCAAGTCATGATTCTAATCTTGTAATTTCAGATCCACAATCCAGAAATTCATCCCAAATATTCAATCAACTCCTAAAAGAAATCAATGCTCCGTTTGTTGGATGGAAATTAGTTTCCTTTTGGAAAGTGAATTCCGGGAAAGTGAATTATTTTCTGATGTTTGGTAGTGTAATGGAAAATAAGTTGGAAAATATTTTCCAGTGTTTGGTTATGTCATGGAAAATAAGCTGGAAAATAACTTATTAATGTTTTATTTTTCTCAAGTTTATTAAAATAATGAGGAACAAATCTTACAAATTAAAAAGTTGAATGAGAATGAAATTTAAAAAAAATATAATTTCATAAATTATCTCAAATAAAATAAATAATAATCAAAATAATAGAGATCAAATCTAAAAAATAAAAAAGATGAAAGATGAAGAAATTAAAATAATAATAATTAACATTTCATAAATTATTGCAAAAAAATAAGTAACAATCAAAAGAATGAGGACCAAATTTGATAGATAAAAAATTTCAATAAACAAATGATAAGGGAAAAGCAAATAACAATTATAAAAATGAGGACCAAAGGTAATATAAAAATTAAATTTTAAGAGATGAAATTGAAAAATAAATATTCAAAACAATATATATATAGTAATCAAAAGTTTGAGAACCAAATTTGATATAATCAGCAAATAATATAACATTTCTAAATTTTTCACAACTTCTGGAAAGTGTTTTCCGCCCAAATTTTCCAGGAAAACACTTTCCTGAAAACAAAGCCAAATTTTTCTTTGACTGGAAAGTGTTTTCTGTTGATTAACTTTCCTAATGTCAAACAAACACAGGAAAGTTTGGAAAGTAATTTTTTAAAAAATGAATTTCGAGAAACAAATATAGCTCAAGTCCCAAAATCATTTCAAAACTTAAGTATATCGATGAACACTATTAAAAATGTTTAAAGGATAATGGACTAGTATATAAAAGAATACCATAATAAATAGAAAAAAATAGTTAAATGATGATTTTACATGATTTCATTGTACCTATAATTCAAATATGAAAAATGATGAACTTTACTATTATAAAAGTCAATGCAACTTTATATAACTTTAACTTCAAATCTCAAGTATACTCAATCCTCACATAAATAATAACTTACAAGAGATTATAATTTGACAAAAAAAAAAGAATAAAAAAAAACAAAGAGAGTCTAATAGTTCTTTCCCATTAGGGAAAGGATTGGTTGCAATTTAATTGCTAAGCCAAGTAAATCCTAAAACCATAAGGATTCTATTGCCAAGTCCTTATATAATTAGGATTAAAATTCCCTTAATATTCAAAACCTTTTACAAAAATATCATCAAAGTAATACTATCTAAAATGAATTGATTCTTGATATCAATGAGCATTGTTCTCTCGTAAAACATGTGATCTCTACCCCAATTTATTTTTCCATATATAAGTTAAATTGATTTATTTTTTAAATGATGATATTACATGGATGTTTATAATACATATTTTATATAGACTTTCTTTTTTACTAATTTAGTCTAGCAAAAAAAAAAATTCCTCTTTATGATGATATTTTTTTAAATATTACTCAGCCTTATAATAGCTTATGAAAATCTTAAAATTTTGCCTCTCTTAATTACAAATCATTGCTTTGCTAGTGACTATCGCAAGTCATTTAGATTTAATTTTTAATTTCTAATGTAATACGTTTGAAGTTATGTAAATTAGTTGCTAACCTAGATCATTTACCCACTTTTCATTGTGGATTCGATTATTTTTTAAAAAAATTTAAAAATATCCGAGCTTTATTATTGTATTTTAAAGAAGGAAAACAAATTGAGTATAAATTGATCCGATTAACTTGATAAGTTTAAAGACAACCTGAATAATAGAAAACTAAAATATGGTTTGAATAAAAAAATTTCAAGACGATATATTTTTTTTAAAAAAATATTAAGACAATAATATATCAAATTTAAATTGGGTCACCTCAGGTTAACAAGTAAAATTTATAACCGGAGTCATGAGATTGTAATAATCTCATATAAAGCAAATAAAAAAAACATATTGAATCCCAATTCTAAATCAATTCAATATCAAAGAATGAAGTTGAATAAAATCAATTAAAAAAGAATAAAAAACATGAGTCAACCCTAGATAATTAACTTGTCAAACTTTGATCATGAGATGAAATAACCTAATAGAAAGCAAATCAAAATGAATTATGAAGCTGAATTCATAATCAGTCCAACATTGAAAGATGAATTTGAAAAAAAATCAATTAAAAAAGGATAAGAAAAAGACTGACTTACCCTAGTTTAACCCGACAAGCCCTTAACTTGGGTCATGAGACTGGAATAACCCTATAGAAAACAAAACTGAAAAAATTATGAAGCTTAATTCCTAGTCAACCCAAATGATGAATGATGAAATTAAAAAAAAATCAATTACAAAAAATAACCTAAAAACACTTGAGTCAACCGATTAACTCATAAAACTCGTAACTCGGGTTATAAAACTAGAACAACCTCACAAAAAAAAATTAGAATGAATTATCAAGTTTAATCTTCAATAAATCTAATATTCATAGATAAAATTAAAAAAAATATATTGTTTCAATAAACAATACAATGTAAGGAGGGGAGTAATGATTTCTCCTTCTCAATTGGTCCTTGTTAATTTTGAAAGCTAAAGATGATGCACTCAGATGCAATACCTATTTTCTTATGATATAAACACTAGCAGGATTAATTATATAAAAAAAGAAAAAACTATTGCCTATTTTACTCCTATTAATTAGTTAAATTTTAATTAAAAAAGCACGATTTAAAATTTTTTTTATTAGACTAAAATTTCATACTCCAGTTCTTCCTATATCGATGGCTCGTACTATGTCACAAATCAAATAAAAAAAATTCACATAAAAAAGGATGCTAAGATATTGCAAGTATATTTTCCAGAAATTAGAAAGTTTATGACTCGAATCATAGATCCAATCAAGTTTAATAAGGTTTTTTTTTATATGATAAAAAAAAAAAATTCAACCACAGTTAATAGTCAAAATTAAAAACAAAAAGAAATTGATCATTATGACATGCAAAAATACAATGCGTCAAAATTATAGAAAACATTTCTATAATCGTACTTGATAAAAAAGCTAAAATCAAATGGAATTCAATAAAATAAAATATAAAAATGTATCTTTAATTAATATTATAACATAAAAGAATATATAAAATCAACAAAATATTGTAGGACAAAACTGAGTGAAAAGGCCAAGTTAAAAAGAAAAAAACTCGAGTTAACCCATTAAACATGCAATCTAGTTCATAAGACCGAGACACTCTCATATAAAGAATATAACCAATTAACAAAATATTAAAGGACAAAATAAGAGAAAAATATTTAGTTTTTAAAAATTGACAACCTGTCAATCTGCATGTTGGATAATGAAACTATGATAACCTAATAAAAAGCAAATCAAAATAAATTATGAAGAAATAAACCCAATGTTAAGGATGAAATTGAAAAAACAAATTAAAACGGACAAAACCGACTCGAGTCAACTCGGGTTAATTTACTAAACCCCTGACCCTATGCATGAGACTAATTCGATAAGAAATTATGAAGCCTAATTTCCAATCAACCCAATATTAAAGGATGAGATTGAGAAAAAAAGTCAATTAGAAAAATAAAAAACAATTCGAGTTAACCCAGTTGGCTTGTCAAAACCGCAGTTGGGGTCATGAAACTAGGATAATTTCATAAAAATTAAATGAAAAAAATATTGAAGGTCAATCCTTAATAAACCTAATGTTTAAAGATAAAATTGAAAAATCGATTAAAAAAACACAAAAAATGACTCGAATCAACCTAAGTCAACCTATCAAACTTGTAATTTGGGTCATCAGATCGATATAACCATATTGAAAGGAAATTAAAAAAATAATGAAGTTAAATTCTTAATAAACACAATGTTTTATGATGAAATTGATTTAAAAAAAACATAGGTTTTTTTTTTTGAAATCTAAATTAAGAAACATTATTATAGTAAATAATATTTGCATGGATACGGACAATAAAACCTCATTTTCTTGTAGTTTTTTGTTTGTGAAATTGAGAAAAAAATCAATTAGAAAAAAAACTCGAATCAACCAGTCAAATTTGCAATTTAGGTCATGAAACTGAGACAATCTTAAAAAAATTAAATTAAAAAAATTATAAAGTTCAATACTAAATAAATTTCATATTGAAAAATAAAATTATTTTTTTTAAAAAATAAAAATTGTAAAAACAAAAATAAAATCCAAAGAAAGAAACAAAACCATTATTCAAGTGAGTAAAATAAAATCCCCTCGTCTCTTTAGTTTTTTTGTGAATTCAAAATACAGAAGGTCTTAACTAGAGATGAACAAAAAAATCAAAAAACCGATTAAACTGAGAAAATAAAAAAAAGTAACTGAAAAAACAAAACAAAAAAAAACCGATTAAAATTTTGAAAAAACCGGTAGGTTTGGTTTCGATTTTATAAGCAAAAAACTGAAAAAACCAAATCGAAAAAAATCCTGAAAAAAACCGAGCCAAACCGGAAAAACCAAGCCAAACCAAAAAACCGAGCCAAACCAAAAAAACCAAGCCATAACCGAAAAAACCGAGCCAAAACCGGAAAAACCGAGCCAAATCAGTTGAACCGGTTTTCTCCCTAAAAAACCGAACCAAACCGAAACTGGTCGGTTTGACCCGGTTTTGGTTTTTTTTTAAATTATTTTTTTCAGTTTGGTTACTTGTTTTTGATTAAAACCGAACCGAACCGAAAATGATCACCCCTAGTCTTAACCTACACAACCCAACCCAACCCAACCCAACCCAACTGGAACCCACGTGCCTTGGGAGTACGGGTTAGAGTGAAGCCCATCCGTGTCGGCTTACATTAATTAATTATCATTCTGGGCCTTGGCTCGAGGGGCATTCTTGTCATGTCACGAAAAGGAAATCACATCCACGCTATATAAATAAAACCCCTAGCACGAGCACTGGAAGAAGCATAAGAATCCCCAACGCCGCTCTCCTCTGCTCTCCTCTCTTCTCCGTGTAGATCAACTTGTTTTAAGTCTCAATTTGTTTGTGCTTCTTGTTTTTGTTTTTGCTGTTAATCGCTTTCGATAGGCCTTGCGTTCTTCAATGGCTTTTACAGATCCGTAAGGACGTGTCAACGGAAGCGTATATTTATTGCAATCCTAAACCCTTTAATGTATGTATATATGCATGCATGCATGCATGTATATAAGACATGCAACGTTTCTTTGGAAATGCGTGGTTTGGTTTCATGGCTGGGCTGGCAACATTTTTAATTAATTTCCATCTTTAATGATAATAGCGGCAGCAACAGGGCCGTGTCTGCCTTGGTTTTTATTGAAATAGATAGTGATTTAAAACGTAAATAGCCCAACGTATTACTTGGAATAAAGCTCAATCGGTACAGCAACGATACGTGATGAACTTCTGCATTCGACGGCCGCATCCAGCACAAACAAACCTCTCTGGGATGCTCCCTGTAGCCCCTGGCAGTATCAGACGGTTGCAGTGTAACGGGGTATGGAGTTCTTGGAGGTAATCAATCAGTGCAGGCAGAAAACCCTTTTCCTGTGCACCGTCCCTCCATGTCTCAAAGTCAACAAAAGATTTCAATATGGTTTCTCCCTTTGCCTTGGCCATATCACCAGGTCCCCTGCTGATCACAGCCCATCCTTGATCACTTCCATCGAAGCTGAGCATTGTCATTATCTCCTGCATGATGGTGTCATTCTCTACAGTCCTCTTGTGTTGCACCTTGGAATGCCACATGCTCTCCAGCCTCACCCAAAAGAACCAGATCAAAGTGAGGTCTGGCAATACATGGCTAAGTTTCTCGGTCGTAATAATAGAGTTATTTTTCCTAACTTTCTCCCTGGGGTTGCTCTTCCCTACATAGAGCATTTCTAACGTTATACCGGCCCTGCTCGCAACATCTTTTGCAGTAACGGTGAATTTACGGATCCACTCAATGTCCTCCCCACCATACAAGCATATGTACTTCCCTTGATCTATCTGCAATAACAATTAATTAGTTGTGTAAAATTCATGAACAATGTGCGTATGAAATTCATATTCACCAGTCGGGTTGTTGTCTAGTTTATGAATCAGTTTCAAGTTGGGAAATTTGAATCCCTCTGCTGAGAAATTGCAAGTAGTAGATGATGTCGATAGAATGTTGAGATAAAGACTGCATTTTAGTTTGATTATGAATGCAAGAGAGCAAAGCTATACCCAAGACAAGATCATTGGATCAATGCTATCTGCCAATAGCTCGATTTTCCAGGTTTCTTCTTTCCAGAGTGCTTCCTCCTTTAAGCTGGTGAAAGGGAAAGCCAGGCTTCCCCAAATCCACATCATGTGGATTGCATTGGGGTTGACTACTCTCCCTTGTGGATCCAAAACCACAAGCAAGGGCCTCTTGTTGAAGTGCCACACCTCTTTGATGTACCTGATGACTGCAACATCTAGCAATGAAGGGTGATAGACAGAGTACCATGGCATAATCCTTTGAAAATCCTCAAACAGCTTTTGCTTTGTTTCACTCCACGGGGATGATCTGTCCACAACTGGGAGCCATACAACCTCATACTGGCTCTCTGGTCTTCCTGGTTGCTCCCGCGCCTCACTGTACATTTGTTGCAGCACTGAAAGCTCTTCATGGGAGATTTCGAGGTCCGAAATCAGCAGCAACACACTCCTCCTTCTCAACACATCAAGGCTTGCCTGTAATCAACAGTGGGAAATCTGTTTTATCCTTGTATGTTCATATAGGAGGATCATTAACAAATATTCTCGTCAGGAAGTATGCTTGATATCTGCATAACTACTAGGTGGTAAGATTTCAAGCAAGACCGCATGCAGTTTTTACTCAACAATCTCTCTGGTCTCTATCATCCAGTGAATTAACTAACAGCAATATAATCTGAATAAAATGGACTGAAAGAACAGAACAATAACCGAACCCTTTTCTTGGTGGAACCATCAAAGAGTGGTAGTTGATCGTCCTTGGCATAAATCAAAGCCTTTAGAATCTTCATGTTGTCAATGTGGAAAGCTTCGAACAGGCTCACAAGTGTTTGAAATGCTTCAATATGCCTTTTTTCATCTGGGCCACAGAGAGATCACTAGTTATCACCATCCAGCATGTATTTTGCATCAAAACATAATTTTTTTAAATGGTGAATATTATAATATACTGTTTGATATGAATTGCACTTGTTTGAGTGGGCTCGGACTCACCTATGTGATGAAAACAAAGAGTGAGCTGCTTCATGAGATGGCTGTGAATGTTATTAACCTTGTGGGCCAAGCTTGATAGCTCCCAAGCCTCTGTTGTGGATGCTATGTACCTGTGGAGCAGATAGTGAGATGCAAAAGAAAAGTTTAGCACCCTTAATTTTCACTCTACTTTTGGCTGCTTTGCATGCATGTGCAAACCGTTCTAGTACTTTCATAGCCAGAGCCAGAGTAGACTGAGCTTGTCTGTATGTTATTTGGTGCAAAATATTTCGGATTGATATAAGCAAGTCATTGAGAAGCAACATGTATATTGGCTGGGAATGGAGCAAATTTATCATGGAGAAGGAAACACATACTCATGACCCATGCCAATAAGGCCCATAATTTGTGACGCGCAAGCCACAACACTCCTGATGGTCCAGTAAACAGCAGTGGGGATATGCGCAGTGGCAGTTAACATTTCTGGAGTGTCAGGGGTGATGTATCGAGACGGAAGCTCCTTGAACTCAAATATGCATTTGGCCACATCCATCACGGCCTTGATAAGGCTTGTAAGTGCCTCAAACTTGGGGTTCAGATTGTCAGCTCGTTCAATTATATCCGGCAATTGCTTCAGAAGTGCAACCGCTTTAGCTAGTGGGTTTGTAAGGTAAAGCTGGGCGACAAGCCAAAACTCCCCATAGTTCACGGCAAATCCAGCTAACGCTAGCACCAACTTTTCATCCCACGTGTAGTTTGATACCAAGTTGAATATTGCCAAAGTTGTTGCATGTGCATCTCCACCTCCAGAACACTTGCAGGACATCTGTTGGAAAAAAGCAGCGTATTCATAAGTGTCTTCAAACATCATGAACTTATAAACCCACAAATCTTTTCTGTCCAAACTTACCTCGCAGGAAATCTTGTTGATAGTGTAAGACAGCATCTCGATCGTTTCATGAAAGCCATTTTGAAGAGCCTTCTCTTCCAATTCATCAAGTTGTGCTTGATGAGCTCCCTAAAATATAGAAGTACTCACCAGTGATGATCAGAAACATAATAATAATGCTGAATAAATTATCATACCAGTATAATAAGAACATAAAAATATAGCATGCAAGAGGCAGTATTACTGGTTATGTATATACCTGCTGCTGAACAATGCTGGTCATGCCTAGGGCTGGAGCGGCACGGAGGAAAATGTCCTCAACAATATGAAGCAGAGGCTTCACTGAAAATTCACGGCCATCAGGAGCATGAGTGGCCTGAATTTGCTTCATCATTGCAGTGCCATCAGACGATGAAAACATACTGCGTTCACGGCCATCAGGAGCATGAGTGGCCATGGAGGTCAAAGAAAAATATATAGATTCAAATTCTAAGAGGGAAAGAGAGAGGAGTGAACAGCTTGTGTTGGTATGGATTTGGTTAGCTGATCCGAGACTTGTATTTAGAGGTCAAAGCTAGAATTAATACCTTGCTTCAGACGGGGTTTAAGGTCTAAAGTGTCCCAGGGATATAATTTTGGTTAAGGTCCTGTCTATAATTAATGTAACTGATTTTACTCTCTTTTGGCTTTGATTTTAACAATGTTGTGGAAGATTCGAATACTATGATTGCTGATTTTACTTCTATATATTTTGTGGAACACGTTGATGCCGAGCATGTCACAGGTCCATACTTTCCAGTCAGCCCATGATCGGAATGATGTTTCGGCGGCAATGCCCTTGCTATGCATGTTGAGACTCAGAAGCTGAAATCCTTCCGTTTTCTTACAGAAATCATGAACGAATCAATGTAATTTACTCTTTTCAAGAGATCTCTGGAATTCAAATTTCAACGTCATAGAATGAAATTACGTTCTCAAACAAAGAGAAAGGCAGCAGTACTCTGATCATATTATTATGATGAAAGGCAACATTCAATCCACTAGCAATTATCTGTGCTGCAGTCGTGTGTAAAACAAAACCAAACGAGCTCATCATAATGAATTATCAAAATAAATAAATAAATAAATAAATTTATATAGTTTATTGAAACTAATTAATTAGTTTTTATAATATAAAAAATGACTAAACAATCATATTTACCATCCTTAATTCAATGGGATTTTCTTTTCTTCTAAAAAGTTGCTTCTTTTCTGTTTAGATCTCTTCATCTCACATGCTCCTTTGCTTTCTATTTTCTTTTTATTTCTCAAAAACGAAAAAATAAAAAATAAAAACCGAAACAAATATAAAATTGAAGAAAGGAACATCCAAACCAAGCCTTTTGTTTATCTTGGTTTTTTTCCTTTTTAAGTAATTTTTTTTGTTTAATTTAGTTTGTTATTGTTTAATTTTTTTCTATTCAGTTATCAAACTTTCATGACACGAATCCAAGGTTTGATGAGTTAACCTAAGATAAAAACAAAATAGAAAAAAAAGAGGCATAAAAACAAAAAAAAGAGAAAAAAACAAAAAAAAATTCTTCAATTAGCCAAACATAAGATAACTAAATAGAAAAAAGGCATCAACCAATAACTAAATAGAAAAAAAAATCATATTAATGAACTAAATTAAATAAAAAAATATTAATTCAAAAGAAAAAATAACAGGAAAAAAACTTATAAGAAGGAAAAAATTAATGAAGAAAAAGAAAAAATAATCTAAATTAACTCGGTTAACCCGTCAAACCTAAGATCCGTGTCATGAAAGTTTGATAACTAAATAGAAAAATATTTAATATCAACAAACTAAATAAAAAAATTAATTAAAAAGAAAAAAAACGTCAATCTTTTCACCGAGGACTGCACTGTGCAGTCCACAATGAAAGACATAAAAAGAAAAAAAAGCAAAAAAAAAACTAAAAGCATCAGCCTTTTCAGTGTGGATTGCATACAATATTAAAAGATGACATCGGAAGAAAAAAACTAATGAGAAAAAAGAAAAAAACTGAATCAGCTGAGTTAACTCGCCAAATCAGGTTAACCCGTCAAACCCGGGATTCGTGTCATGAAAGTGTGATAACTAAATAGAAAAAAGATTTAATATTAATGAACTAAATTTAAAAAAAAGATTAATTAAAAAGGAAAAAACAAAGAGAAATACCTATAGGAAGGAAAAAACTAATGAAGAAAAAGAAAAAAAAATTGAATTAACTGGGTTAAACCATCAAACTTGGGATCCGTGTCATGAAAGCCTGATAATTAAACATAAAAAAATTAATGTTTAGAAACTATAGAAAATAAAAATAAACTAAAGGCATAAGTTTTTTCACTGTGGATTGCATCGTGCTATTCAAAATAAAAGGCTTAAAAAGGAAAAGAAAAAAGGAAAAAAAAAACAAAGGCATACACTACGGGTTAATTTTTTTTCTTGCATAAAAAATATCAAAAAATACTAAGATCTAAGAATGTTAGGTCTTTCTGCAAAGATATACCCAAAAGCCTTGGGTCTAACTGCAACGATTGACCCAAGAATACTATTTATAATATTAATAATAACATTAAAGTTACATAACTTAAGTTTAAGTGAGCCTGACTGCAACATCGGACCCTAGAGCATTGGATGTGGGTTTGACTACAAAGTCATGTTATAAAAGTGTGATAATTAAATAGATTAATTAAAAAAAATAAAGGAAAAAAACCAATAGGAAGAAAAAAAACTAATAAAGAAAAGGAAAAAAAAATCTAAATTAACTGGGTTAACCCTTCAAATCAAGTTAACCCGTCAAACCTGGGATTCGCGTCATGAAAGTTTGATAACTAAATATAAAAAAGCAATTGACGAATTTACCCAAAATTAACTGGGTTAACCCGGCAAACCAAGTTAACTCGTCAAGTCCGGGATACGTGTCATGAAAGTCTGATAATTAAATACAAAGAAATTTAACATTAACAAACTAAACTAAATGAAAAAAATTAATTAAAAAAAAAATCCGGGTTAACTCGTCAAACTAGACTAACCCATCAAACCCGGGATCAAACAAAAAAATTCATTAAAAAAAAACTAAAAAAAATATTTAGCGTTTCATTTCATTTTTAGTATATATTATATTATAATATAATATAATAATAATAATTATTATTATAATATAATAATTATAATAATATAATATATTAAAGATGGGAAAGTGAAAGGCGTTGGAAAGCTATTAGCTTTCCCACGCTTTTTAGAGTATTAGTTAATGATTTTTGATCTTATCAAACTTGAAATAATTAATAGCCCAAACTTTATGAAATTCCAAAGAATGACAATATGGGGACCAAAATCTAAGCATAAGGTGGAAAAGGAAAAGGACAAGGAAGAACCTTATATTCTCTAGACTTGAAGGCCAAGGAACGTGGGAATAAGGCAGGCGTTCAGCACCTATACCCGGGAGGGTGGGTAAAACAGAGTTTTAAAATTTGAGATCCGTCACCTAAAACCATCTAATTTAACATCAGACTAGTTTGGATTGAAAAAAAAAAAAAATGATTTAGTGATGGTTTGACCGAGGTCTGGCTCGGTTATAATATGGCTATCAATTCATTGATTTATTTTTATTTTTTTTTATCAAAACGATATTATTTAAATTCTTTTAAAAAAATTAGATCAACTTAGATTAATCATCCTGACTCGTAACATAGACTTGCCTTTGTTGTTTTAGGTCGAGTTTTAAAATTATAGTGAATGAGCTACTGAGTTATTGAGTTAATCTACTAGAGTTATCA
>Ga0325404_1004820_pt1 | contig 14295 bp, 6 predicted proteins | sample PopdelMetagenome_18_FD_205664 | JGI IMG/M metagenome (GOLD analysis project Ga0325404, IMG submission 205664) | Populus deltoides microbial communities from Bellville, Georgia, United States - Xylem-Control-R1 | ecosystem: Host-associated > Plants > Phyllosphere > Stem > Wood/Secondary xylem... | reverse complement strand
AACTACCAAAATTTTCAAGAAACACAAACAAGACTACAAAAAGATTCACGAACCACGACTAACCAATTTCCCAATGATCAAGGTTTTCTCAAGCATGTATTCGGCCAAAAAAAAGTGATTTTTTTTTGTTTTTTTTTGTTTTTTTCGGTAGCAATCAAGATTTCAAGATCAAGCCTCCTTTTCTTTTCTCCTTTATATATATATATATATATATATATTTCAGCAAGAACAAAACAAAATCAAGAACTTAGGTTTGGATGCCAATTTTGATCAAGAAAGCATCAAAAGAACACTAACTTATGATTAAGTGTTCAACAAAGCAATAAAAAGTAAGATCCCTAATTTTTTTTAATTTTTTTTATATATAGGTGGCCAAATATATCAAGAATCAAACAAGAAACAATAAAGACTCAAATTGAAGGATATAACCTGTGATTAGATCAGCTCTGATACCAACTGATGCGAACTCTAGCGGAATTTAATGGTATTCGCGACCCCAAGATCAATCTAACCCAATTTTGTTGAGATTTGAATGAGCTTATCACAATGGAAGACTTGCTCCAAGGCAACAAGACTATAAACTAACTCGATCACAACATCTACACCTGGAGACGAGTAAAAGAAGTATAAATTCACAACAAAGAATGGTCAATTCTTTGAAAAGTTGAAAGTTCAATCAAGAACCAAGATTGAGCAACCAAAAGTCGGCTACAATGCTAAAAATATTATAAAAAGTCTGACCTAAAAATATCCTTAAAGTGTATTTAAACTCTAAGCCAAAACCCTAGTTTTTCTAATGGATCTTATATAAACCCAATTTAAATAATAATCAACCCAAACTAAAACTAGCCCAAACTAATTAAAATAAACAAAATAAACAAGTCTAAAACCCAAACAAGTTGTCTCCTCTCAAAATAAATAAAGTTTGATAGCCCAATTAATTAAATAAGACAAGTTCGTTGTTTTCGTATTCTGTCTGCCAGCAGTAAAGCCCAACTTAAAATGGATGGTTCTCTCTCGTCTTAATGAATTAGAAGGCGTGCCATATACCGTTGTAAAGGTATGGAAGTCTAGTTTCCAGCCCAACTAGAATCACATCAAAATTCGATCTGTAGCTCTAGTTATGACCAAAAGAGTAAGAAAAGGTTAAACTGTCCGAATCTAATCTTCTTCTCCCAATCCTTGTGTAATGGTCTTGGTTCCACCAACAAGCCCCTCTTGAATATGACTCAGATTAATCAAGGCTTGCTCTTTATTATTACAAATCCTCTTAAAGTCCACCTTACCCCATGTATCTTTAAGAAGTCCATTGAAAGCTTCTTTGAATTTCTTAGCCCTAAGCCTAGTAATTGGACCAACTGGAATCTCCAATGGATCCTTTGATGGTTGGATCGCATCAAGTCCCTTACCTTGGAATTTCAAATAAGACCAGTCCAAACAACTAGGTTGTGACTCCTTAACCTCGATGTCCTGCCATGCTGTGCGCGTATTTGTGACATTCCTTGGTAATTAAATTCTCTTATCGTTTTATTATTATATTAAATTGATTAAGTTAAAATGATGAGATGAAATTTCTAGATAAGTTGAATTGATGTTTGAGATTGGATTGAGTAAATTGTATGATGTCAACACTTGAGATCATTATATATTAAAAGAAACTCTACTGAAATTTCGGTAAAAAATAGAAAAAAAATCCCTCATTTTTAGAAATCACTATTTAACATGTTGATTACAAGTAAAAATAAATTGGGATCATTACACTCCACCACCACCACCTTTATAACCACCCCATTATCGTTGTCCATCACCACTAGCCAACATCTTATACCAACACAATCGTCATTTTATCATCATCCCATCATAAAATTTCAATACCACTACCACCTTATTATTAAAATAACTATCATTTTATCATTGTTGTCATCATCTTATGATCATTACCATTACCATTAATCACAAATATTACAATCGTAGTCATCATTAATATAGTCATCATAATTATCACTATCATCACCACCTTTATTATGAACATCAAACTTTTCTCATTTTATTGCCATTATTCAAAACTATATATGAAAAAATAATTTATTTCATAAAAATAATTTTCTTAGAATATTCTAATAATATAAAATAACTTATTTTAAAAAATATACATTAAGCAACATAATCTAATAGAACTAATACAAATCATACAGTGCCACAATTATAGCTACCACAACTACAACCATATATGCTATAAAAGTCAATGTTATTAAACCTAGGCCAACAGATTGATCCAGGATCTAGCTTGAGTTATATTTCAAGAAAACCACGTGAGAGTTGACTCGATAAAACATAGACAACTTCACAAGTCAATTGTGACTTGATCAAAACTCAATTTTATTTAGAAAAAAAAACAATGATAATATCATTATTTGATTTTTTAAAATAAAATTGTTTTTTCAATTGATATGGATCAATCCAAATTTACTTGCTTGGGTTACAGGCCAAGTAGGATAAAAATAACTTTGGTGAAAAACAATCAATACACTTGTCATGCCATCATCTTTTTTTAGAACAAAGTCAATACCAATTTGTTGAAGGGTATTTTTGCTTGTTAACACTATTTGTTTTTTAAATTGATATATAACACAGTTTGAGAATTTTTTTTTGGTGAAATAACATGGTATGACAGATATCAAGATTGAGAATAACAGTGTTAAATTATCATCAAAACTATATTTCTTTTCTTTTCGATTATGACATTATAGATATTTTTTTTATTTCTTTTTTCTCTCCCCTTTTTATTCTTCTATGGTTTTTCTTTTCTTCTTCTTTTGATTTCTTTCTGTCTCTTCTTCCAAATTTGTGATAGGAATAGCTATTCCAGCCATGATTTCTTATAAAGTCAATATTCCGACTAATAACAACATGTGTTAAACTATATTATTTCATCAAAACCTTTTTAAAACATGTTATTTTATTATTTAAAAAAAAATAATTTTAAAAAAAAATTCTTTGTGGAAGGCTGCTCTAGAAAAGCATGGTCGTGACTTTTCAAAGTGACAATACACGCCCACAAAATTAAATTCTTCACGTGAGAAACACAATAGTTGCGTTGTTTTAACGCCAAGACACATATATTTTTTATATAATACAAAAATAGAAAATCTTTTTTGTGCTTTTAAAAGTTAATAATAATACAAACAAAAACATAAAAAGGACAAACAATATTATCCAATCACACCGCACAGGAACGAAGAAGCCCATGCCGAGCAAATCTGGACCGTACAGTCGGTCTCCATCCTGATGATCAAACGTTCCCTTTCCCTCACAGTGCAGTAGGGGCATGTTTGGAAGAATAAAAAAAGCAGGAGCCTGCAGTCTCGACGAGAGAAATTTCGCAGTCTCTGCCTCTGCTATTTATAAAATCACTCCAACCATTTGAGTCTGTACACAAACACAGGGAGCTAGCAGGAGGCTTTTTAGAGAGAGAGAAACAAAAACACAGAGAGAGAGAGAGAGAGAGAGAGAGAGAGAGAGACACTAATGTCAGGTGGCATCGCACGTGGTCGTCTTGCTGAGGAAAGGAAGTCCTGGCGCAAAAACCACCCTCATGTCCGTAAAACACGCACACAGAAAAACAGAGACCTTCCCTCTCTATTTTCTTTCATTTTTATATGTTTTATGTTTTTTCCCCTTCGTTTATGAGTTTACAACCATGTGTTTTCTTGTGTGTTGATTTTGGTTAAATTTTTAGGGTTTTGTGGCGAAACCAGAGACACAGCCAGATGGAACAGTAAATTTGATGGTCTGGCATTGCACAATCCCTGGAAAACTTGGTGTAGGTTCTTCCCATCGTAATTTTCTGTCAATTTTGATTTCTCGTTTTAATTAGCTTGTTCTTGTTTTCTATTTTGGGTTTTCTTGCTTGTATAAGATATTTACTGTTCTTGACTCTCCCAATCTAGTTCTGGTTTGTATCCCGAGAAGCAAGAACAATTATAGCATTCAGAGGCTAAAATTACTTATAGCTTAGTCTCAAGGATTTTGTGCCTTGATCATGTTAAATTTTATTTATTTCTTTTTGTTAAGGCGGTGTCATGCATAGGGTGATACTTAAATCAAATGGTTGAGTTCAAGTATAATGGCGAGATAAACTGGAGGTGAGGTAGTTGATCAGGCATCTGTAAGATTTAAGTTGCCAGGCCTGTTCTCTACGTGATGTGTCATTAAATTTTACTTTTTATGCCACAACTTATAAACCATGATGTTTCATTGCCCCAAGATGAAGGATGTTAGATTTTAAGATTGTTGATAAACTACTGGGAAAAAAAAGTTGTAATCTATCAAAGTTGAAAGTTTTGTGGCAATTTTGAAAGGTATTTGACATTCTTTAATTAGCTGGATTATGTCAAGTTCTATTTAGAATCTTGAGTATCTAGCTAGCTTCCTATTATTCAGTCATTCTCCTGCTCTATTGATTAGTAAAGTTAAAGCATTTAGAATCTGGAGTATTTATCCTGATTGTTTTTTTTTTTCAAAGTTGTAACAGTGTTGTTATTGGATTGAATCCAGTCCCTGCTTATACAAATTTGAATCTCATCTTATGAAATTCCCAGTGATCTTAACTTGTCTTCTCTATCTTGGCATGGACTTTCACAGCCAGATGCAACTTACCTGGTTGAGAATTGCTGCTGTGCCTGTCAATTTATCAGTACCTTTTCTTATCCTCTCTGTTTCTTTTGCATGATGAGATCTGTTCTTTGAATTCATCTCAAATATTGTTGTTTATTCTGAACAGTAGAAGTTTAATTTCTATGGCTATAGATATCACATTGAAGGCATCTGAATATTTGACAAAATAAGTTGTACTCGTGAACACTCTTGTCCATTATGAGTTCAGTTGCTTTCGTGCTTCTGATCAATTTTCTGCTTTTGAATGTTGTAAAGCTAAAAGTTTGGTCTACCTTCTGGTTGCTTGTTGTTTCATTTGTTATGGCTTGCACCATCCACTGTTTTTTCTTTTAATTATTATTGTTGTTCTTTTCTGGTAAATGGATAATCCAATGTCAGCCATCAAGTCATATTTGATTCATATTATATGATGGTTTACTTATTTTTTTTTTGAGTGTCTGGGAAAAAAAGAAGATAAATAGGGTAGATGTATATATCACCTGTTGGGATTGATTTTATAATTCATGTAATTTTGCAGACTGATTGGGAAGGTGGTTATTTTCCTCTTACACTCAACTTCAGTGAAGATTATCCTAGCAAGCCACCAAAGTGTAAATTTCCTCAGGGTTTCTTCCACCCTAATGTATATCCATCTGGAACTGTTTGCTTGTCAATCCTTAACGAGGACAGTGTAAGTATCTTCTGTTGCCTTTGATTATTGTTCCAGTTTTATAGGTTAATTATGTTATGGGATTTGTTCTGCTTATGGTGGTTTGTATAGGGATGGAGACCAGCCATCACAGTGAAGCAGATTCTTGTGGGTATCCAGGACTTGCTGGACCAGCCAAATCCTGCTGATCCTGCCCAAACTGAAGGTTATCATCTGTTTATCCAGGTATGCCAACTTTTGAAAATTTGCTCTTCCATCTCTAGGATAATTCTCTGGTTTTCTGTCTAGAAAATCTGGAAGAGCCTTCGAGCTTTTTAGGTCAAAATTTGTTTGACATGGTATAGAAGGGCTCTATCATATATATATATATATATATATATTAATGTAATTTCTGAACTGTTGTTTAGCATGCATTGTTAAATGATGTGTTCTGATCTGGTGAACCATGATCTTTGTTTAAAGTTTTTCTGGTTCTACCTTATCAAGTTCTTGCCATTAGAATTGTAACTCTCCTTGCTTCACCCAGCATGTGAGAAATATTGAAATACCTTAGAAAAGAAATGCTAAATGTTTATCGGTGAGGTAGAAAAAACACTTGTTCTGGCCATGGGCATTGAGAACCCTGCCTGCAAGCTCATTGGGTATCAAATTTCTTCTGGATAGTGCTGTGTAGATTTTGTTGTTGAAAAGACCTGTTCCAATTTTATCAGATAAACATATGAGATATGGTAAAGTACATGAAAAGTTGCTAGATGGTTAGTAGGGGATAATAATTTCTAATTTGTTGAAAATTGTAGCCATAAATGGCGAGGGTTCATGGGTGCCGTTTCCATTTGCAGAGAGGTCAATTTGTGTGAACAAGGGCGCAGAGTTTCTTGCACTTGGTATAGTATTACCATAACTTAATCTGAATTCTAAATGTACTTTGATTCGATGCAGGATGCTGCAGAGTACAAGAAAAGAGTTCGCCAGCAAGCTAAGCAATACCCTTCTCTTGTCTAAATGAAAGCTAGCGTTTCTGATTACTGTTGGTTCCTGGTAACTGTCCGTTGTCTGCAATTGTGTGATGCTGAACTTGTTTTTCCTGGTTATAGTTAGAACTTGGTAAATGTTGATGGCCTTCGTATCCTACTGCATGGTTGAACTTCTGTTTTGTCCCAAATTTGATTCCTTTTAATATTTTACAGTACACTAGTTAGGGAATGATACCTGTTCGTGTTTATATCAGATAGAAATCTAATGTTCCTCCTGAACGTATTTCTGTAATGAATGCCAAACAAGAGAAAATTTGGATTGCGACTATAGTTTAAGATAAAAGGCATCTTATTCTCCACTGTTACTGATTGGCTTCCATTGATTGTGCTTAGTGTGGGGTTGGCATTATGGCTATCCTTGGAAGATTTTATTGCCATCCCACCAATTTTTAATGTAAATTTAATTTTTTAAATATTTTATTGTCATCCCACCAGTTTTTTTTTAATTTAATTTTTTTATGTTTTTGATTTTTTAAAAAAGATTTGAACAAGAGAAAAATAGTAAAAAAATTATGAAATGGGTGTGTATTCGGCTGAAACATGTCGAATTCTTTTTATTTTTTTGGATTTTTGAAAAATAATTTGGAAATAGAGGTTAAATTTTAGGTTATGACAGTTGCGCTTTTTTTAAAATGCTTATGGTACAAAGTCTATATAAAAAAATAATTTTTTATAAACTTGTTTAATAAACTTATAAAGAAAAGATGGTGTTTTTGAAAGGTTAGCAAATAGTCAAAACAAAAGGTGATCATAGAAATGCCTGTTCGTTTTAAGGATCAACCAACTCAAAGGTTAGTTATGACTTACATGGTTTCCATGATATGTCAAAGATATAATCATTGCTAGATTGAAGTCTTTTTATAATAGAATTGGACATGGGGTTGGAATCCTACTTAGGTTGAAATCCTAGTACAAGGTTGAATTGTTATGACTCAAAATCAAACTTCTTGGTACTACTGGTTGACTCAAAATCAAACTTCTTGGTACTACTTTGAATTTTAGTGATGCAAGATAAATATTTTGGTACTAGTTTGAATTATAATGACATAAAATCAAGTTACTTGGTACTGATTTGAATTCAGTGACATAAGACAAAACTTCTGGTACCGGTTTGAATTTTAGTGATGGAAAATCAAATTTTTTGGTTAATACACAGGTTTTGATTGAGCCAAAGTCAATAAATAAATTGATTTGGCCACAATTTTTACCAAAATAGTATCCACTGATTTTTTTAATTAGCCTTCTAAAGCATTGAGAATAGAGTCATTAGAACTTTCAAATAACATGCTCAAAAATGAAAAATACTCGCATTCAAATCAACTTTTATTTGTTTGAAAATGAAATGATTTTTATCTTTATGAACACTTTCGAGTCTTTTTATTTTAGGATGTATGATTTGCAATATTATTTTAGGATGTATGATTTGCAATATTTCAAAGCAATTCTCAGATATGGTGAAAGAGTTGAACGAGCTTTTAATGAAAGGAAGATCCAAGATGTGATGATACCTTTAGGAAGATGTGATGATACCTTTAGGAATTGAGAATGAACATTCAAAAACATGACACAAAATCTTTGTCGTATCATCACAATATCAAACACCACAAATTTCAACCATTGATACACCTTTTCCATCTTATAATATGTTGTATTCTCTAGTATAAAACAAAGTATCCTAAACACCTTCAACAAACTTATTTAAACCTGAATATCATAACCTGCAAGACACACAAGGTTCAAGTCGTAAAAGAAAATGTCTGTAGCATTTCTTTCTAGTTACTCTCATCGATATCTACCAACACTTGATGAGTACTCAATAGATAGTGAATGGTACAACAAAAATGCTAACTATGAATGTCATGAAAGAATCATGGGTCATTACATTGATCTTTTTCAAGAATTTTAGAAGCATATCAACAACCTGATGTAGAACAGATAGTTATCATTTGAAGAGAAAATGATGAATAATTCCTAAAAGATTTTGGGCTAGTTGATAAGGATACTATCTTAATGATGAGTAGGACCTTGTAGTTGAATGTGAATAAAGAGGTTAAAATTGACTTTTGAAGAAGTAGTGAAGATCGGAGAATGGGTATCTTAACTTTGCAAATACGGTCACCATACCTTTTTTAGACTTTATTGTCTTTAATGAATTTTAAGGCTACATCACATATTTTAATAAAGTGAGCATTTTTCAATGACTAATTACTATTTTGAAATCAATAGATGTTTTCATGATGTAATATTTAATACTTCATTTTCATCCAAAATGGATAAATATAATAGCAAGCTCAAATTGTTTTGTCAAATTCCAAGATAGATCAAGAAAACACTGGGGGCTAACCTTATTCTATGAATCCTAAACTTTTTTTTCACTCTCAATGAACCTTGAAAGGATAAAATCTTGATATTATATATTTTAAAACCTTAAAATTACTCTTTTTACTTCCAACGAACCTTAAAAAAGAAAATATTGCTTATAAAAATTGATTTGATGATATAAGTGATGATAAAAAGCGCACTTCTTTTGTAAGATTAATTTCATGGTTTTCGTAGTCAACAATGATTTTGAATAAAGCTAAGATCTATCAATGTGGATAAATTTGGTTTTAAAATGAAGAAAGGTCATCCTTTGTAGTTTTCATTTGAGCCTAAAATATTTTTCTTGGATAATAACTCAAAATAAAATCAGCCTTTACACTATGGGAAAATTTTTAAAATTCTCCAAGTAAAGCAAATGTTAAAAGGGATAAAAGTGTCACAAAAAAGATCAAGAAAATGATCAATAAGTAAAAGGGAAAATAAAGCTCTCTAAAGCGTCCTTAATTGAAGAAAAGATATCAAATGAAAAATCATGAAAAAAAATTAAAGAATTAAGGTTGTAGTGAGATTAATTGTTGAAATGTCAAAATTAAAGCGATGAGCGTAAATAATGTTTACATGCAATAAGTGATTCTATGTCTTTGAACCTTTAAACATTGTTTAAGCCTTATGAATATCTCATTCTTTTTTAAACACAAGCCTCAATATACATTATGTGCTTTTAAAAGTCATTTCTAAAAAAAAAAAAATAGTTTGTTTAAATTGATAAGTTTTAGCCTTTAAAAAGATAATAAAAAGATGTTTTCAAGAAAAATCATGACCTATTTATGTGATGGATATTGTTCTTTATGAAATCAAGTCATCAACATAATGCAAAGTAAGACTGCTCTTTTTGAAAGCCCAAACTTTTATTTGGAATCCAACCTTTCCTTTCCTTTCCAAAAGAGCGCTCAATTATCGGAAAATGTCTTCATTTTTTTCTAAGAAAAATGAGCCAAAATCATAAAAGATCATTCTTTCTTACAATCCTAACTTGCATATACCTTGTTTTTTTGTCAAAAAAATACATAAAAATTTTATCCTTGCATCGAATGACATGTTTTGGGCTCTTTACCAAAGGAGTCTTATTTTTATGAAAATACTCTCAAAATCACATTTTAATGATTTCAATTCAATAATTGACTTGAATAAATACAATCATTAAAATTTACAACATGACTCCAAAACAAAAAAAGGATGATTTTTAAACAAAATTGTAATTGACTGAATTTGCAAAGTTCCTGGCGATAATGATTATGATGTTTGAGCCTCATGGTGCATGATGGAAAGATAAATAGTCAAACTAATCAAGGGAAAATCTATTTGAAATAATTTGTGATGAAAATGATATAAGTGTGCCTCATGATGGTTAAGAGAAAGATAAACAACCAAATTAGCTAGGAGGCAACTTTGTTTGAAAGAATCTATGATGAGAATGTGTGTATGCCTCGTGTTGGTTAATGGAAAGATAAACACAACTAGATCTGCTAGGGATAACTCTGTTTGAAAAAATATATGATGATAATACATGTATGCTTCGTGATGGATAATGGAAAGATAAACACAATAAGATTTGTTAGGGGTAACTTTATCTAAAAGAATAAGTGATGAAGTGATGTAGGTGTGCCTCATAAAGGTGGCTAAATCTACCGGGAGCAATGTTGTTCAAAATAATTATTGATGATGATGATGCATGTATGCCTCATCTTGGGTATTGGGAAGACATAACTAGATTATTTGTGGGAAGTGTTATTTGAAGGCATTCATATCAATCATATAGCCAACAAAATAATGATATAAAAAACTTTAACACATATCAATGGGTAGAGTTAGTAGTTATTTCATGATAAATATAAGAAATGTTGAAGGGACATCCTTAAACTATATTAGAAGACAACTGAAAGTAGAGCTAATAGGGTTGAACTAGCATAATGAATGAACCATACACATCCATTAATAAGAAAAGGAAACACAAGGAGGAAAACTCATAGCAAGCATTAAAGGCATTAACAAAATTTAATCAAGCCAATGTTAATGATCGAGAATTCCAAAACCAAAGGGGTGAGCTTTTAAAATGGGCAATTTATACGTCCCTCTTAGCCCTAAAAGGTGAGCCTTCCAAACAAAATTATAATAAGTTGTTGTTACAAGTATACCTTTTAACGTTATCATGAAATACCTTTCTTAAAAAATTAAGACAATGAAATCACTTGTCATTCTTAACTTTCAAATCTATTAAGTTGCATGATTTTTAAATTATTTTAATAGTGAATTTTTCTTGAGAATAATCCTAAAGAAGGACTTCTTTAGTCAAACCCTGCAATAAAAAATTCAACTTTTTTGTTAGGAAATTCAACCTTATTATCAGGTAAAGCTTTTCTCTACTTTCAAGCCAAACAAAAGCTCAAACGAGTCTAAGTTGAACATTGTCATCATGAGGCTTTCACATTTGAGTTGTAAAGAGCTCTCATTAAATTTTTCTATACCTATTCAAAGGTTTTATCTTGCATCACTAGAATTTAAACCAGTACCAAGAAGTTTGATCTTATGTCACTGGAATTTAGTCTAATACCAAAAGTTTTTATCTTGCGTCACTATAACTCAAACCGGAACAAGAAGTTTTATCTTGTATCACTCGAATCCAAATTAGTACTAAAATTTTTGATCCTGTATCACTAGAATTCAAACTAGTACCGAAAGTTTTATCTTGCATCACTGGAATTTAAACTAGTACTAAGCAATTTGATTATGCGTTACTGGAATTCAAACCACTACAAGAATTTTTAACTTACATCACTAGAATTTAAACCAGAACCAAGTAATTTTATTATGCATCACTTGGATTCAAACTAGTACCAATTTGTTTTATCCTGCATCACTAGAATTCAAACCAGTTTCAAGAAGTTTGATCTTGTATCACCAGAATTCAAACTAGTACTAGAAATTTTATCTTGTGTTACTGTAATTCAAACCAGTACTAAGTAGTTTGATTTTGTGTCACTAAATTCAAACCAAAATAATAAGTTTTATCTGGCATCATTTGAATTCAAACTAGTACCAAATAGTTTGATTCTGCATCATTGGAATTCAAACTAGAACCAAAAGTATTATCTTGCAACATTGGAATTTATACTAGTACTATGTAGTTTGATTCTTTGTCACTGGAATTCAAACTGTACATCTAGGGTGATCTCAGTCGATAAAGGATTAAAAGAAGACATCTTCGTAGTGAGTGATAAAAAATACAGTGTCAGGTTAAGCAAGCCAATTAATTGATTCATTTCTCCTTATAAGGAGTTTATCTTGTCACAATAATTATGCTAGGTATGAGCTCTCTCGTCATCTCTGATGCCTTATTCAAATGATGGCTTTTGAGGAAAATTAAGCTTTTAAATGTGTTTTATGTTTGTTCCCCCTTCATTGAACTTATTCAATGTGAATATATACAAAAAGATAAACATGTAAAAGAATGCAAAATGATGGATTGTTAATGCATGTTTGTTATTTATTCGAGTTTTCATTTTTTATTGTCTTGGGGTTAAGAGGATGAATTTGGTTGAATTTTCTTAAAACATTTTTAACATCACATTTATTTTCTATTTTGTATCATTAATATTTGAGAGTATATTTTACAATGTAATTTTATATTCAAAAATATTAAAGTCTATAGTTAAATCCTAACACTCCGAATATTAAACCGAATAATTGTTGTGGGATTTTTGATATTTTGGCCAAAGCCAAAAGAATAATTTTAAATTGGTTACGATATCCATTTTGTATTTAAAACATGATAAAAATGCAATTTTGTTTTTTTAAAAGATATGCATGAAAAAACTTTAGGATTTGGTCATATGCACAAAAATAAAAACATATTTTTTATGTTTTTAAAATGAAGGAATGTTTTGGATTTTTTTTAAGGTTTTTAAAATTTTGGAGAAAAATCAAATATTTTTAACACGAGATCCATATCTTTTAGTGTAAGTCTATAACCCAATATTAAATGAAATTTTTGAAGAAAACATATTTTTGTGTTTTCTAAAATAAGGGATTTTTTCCGGATTCTAGACAAAAATCATGTATTTTTAATACCTCGTCCATATCTTACAGTGTAAGTCTACAATAAGATATAAGGCAAAAACTATTGAAAAAACATGCGAGGGACCCATAAATAATTTCAAATGATCCCTGAAATTTTTTTAGATTTTTTTTGAAAATTTTAAAGGTCTATTTGGCTATACACACAAATAAAAACAAATTAAAACCAAGGAGAAAAGACTTAGGGTGTGTTTGCCAAACACGCCCTTAGCCTAAAGTCAGAGGCATTAAAAATGCCTTAAGGGTGTGTTTGTCCTAAAAACTCATATAAGACGTTATCTCTTAAGGAAAAATAAGGCGTGCCAAACATACCCTTAAGTTTGGGTTGGGTTGGGCTCAGGCCTAGTCAAACAAGATTTGTTAAGCTGATGGATGGTCTAATGAGCATATTCTCTCTCTCTCTCTCTCTTTTTTTTATAAATATGCTAGACCTAGCTTGGCTATATGGGTTATGTTTAAGTCCAGCCCATGTAAACCTAGTTATCAAATTGATAACCTATGTAGAATGTGAATTGTTTCACATTTTGTATGCTTGTTGTAACACTAGATTAAAAGATAAGGGAGAAGGAAAGTTACCTAGACTAGAAGGGATGTTGCTAGCTGGTGGAGCTTTAGTCGTGGTGTGGTGATCCAAGTTGAGGTCGACGGTGGTGCAGGTGAGCCTGGTGGTTGAGTTGCACTAGAAAAGGTAAAATAGTGTTAACTCATGGTGGTAGTGAGGTAATGGCTGGTGGTGGTGACTATGGTGATGCTACAGATGTTGGTCTACACGTAAAGGAGCTCAAGGTGGCTCTCAGTAGTTGTTGGTGTGAGGCATGAAGGAACTACTGGAAGTTGAAGGAGAAGTTGCACTGGAAGGGAAAAACAATGGTGGAATTGGTAAGGGGATGTTGTTTGCTTGTTTGGATGGAAAAAAAATGAAAGGGATTGGTAAAGGGTGCTTATAAGGTGAAGATTTTTTAGTTTTCGGTAAGGGTAGTAGGTTGAGAATGCAAGAGGGTTTGTTTGAGGAGGGCGTTTTTTTTTTTTTTTGCTTCTGTTTTCTAGTGCCGGGGTTTTTTTTAGCTTCTCTTTTTTTTTTCCTCCATTTCTGCACAGAATTCATCCCTATTTATAGAGGATGAAAGAAGAGGTTTTAGTTGTTTATTGCAATGGTTGCAGGACTACAAACCGGTAAAGAAAGGGACGGGGATGTAGTACAAAGTCAAAGGGTGAAGATGATGTATCTTTTATCTTGTTTGAAGGAGAGATGAAGCATAATAACCGTCAAAAGTAGGTTCACGAGCAACTTTTCTGATATAAACACAAGGGATGACAAAACAGTGTCAGACGACATGTCATCTGATACTAGTATTTGTTTTATTTTTATTGATCAAAACAACATCGTTTTGATCAAAAACTTGTCGTTATGGTCAAAATAACATCAAAATGCATTGTTTTTTAGTCTTTTGACTTAAATTAGGTCATTAACTTTTTTTT
>Ga0325404_1004819_pt1 | contig 14296 bp, 6 predicted proteins | sample PopdelMetagenome_18_FD_205664 | JGI IMG/M metagenome (GOLD analysis project Ga0325404, IMG submission 205664) | Populus deltoides microbial communities from Bellville, Georgia, United States - Xylem-Control-R1 | ecosystem: Host-associated > Plants > Phyllosphere > Stem > Wood/Secondary xylem... | reverse complement strand
TAAAATTAAAAAACAACAAAAATCAAATAATAGATTAAAAAAAACAGCCCAAATAACTAGTAAAAATAACAAATCAACCCTAGTTAAATGAATAAAAAAATATAAAAAAAAAACCCTTGAAGCATAATAAACTATTTATTATTTTTCATTTTTATTAAACCTGGTAAAATGAATCAACCTAAAACCTTTCAATAAGATATTTTTTTCGGTTGGGATTTAAAATTAAATCAGGTAGAAAATATTTTAATGAGACTCAGTTGATTTAACAAATCTGAAAACAACCGAACAACTGTTAAAACTAATTATTTTACTTATATAAGTGGATTCTGCCAGATTACATGGCTTGTGTAAAATTGAATGGCGAGCGGGCTCGCTTTGCAAACAGAAACTAATGGATTCAGATAAAGCCACTTTACTTGTCAAGCTACCAATACAAACTCTGCATCATCGTCTGGAAAATAATGACTTGGATTCATAAAATACCAGTACACAGGCTCACTCAGAAGAAAGCGCCTGTAAGGCAGCAGATAGAAACAACAATAAGAGCATGAATGGGGCGGAAACTGTAAAATTGCATTAAAAAAATACATAGTGGCACTGGATTAATATCATTACTAGCTCTGGCTAGCCATCATACACTATTGATTCGCTTAAAGTGAATCGATGGTGCGCTAAATAAGCACCACCATTATCTACTTGTCTAGTAACATGTTTTGAATCCTGTCAATGAAGCTCAGCATGGTTTCCAAACCCTTTTCATCTGAAAGAAGAAGAGAAATAATTGCCTGTTAGTAAATAACAATGATAGAAATGCAATAAGCAACACGCAGAAACACGAGACATAAAGGAGTTGTTGGGTCCCTCATCAGCAATTAAGACTTGGGATTTACACTTGAAGATTTTAGATCCAAATTATGTGAAGAATGCACTTAAGATTTAATGATTGACGGAGATCTATCCCTTATTACAATAGCACAAGATGCATTGAGCCTCCTGTTGGAGCAAAACAGAAAGAAGGGTGATTCACATTTCAGTACTCACCAAGTCTTGGTATCGTATGACCCTTAGGATGATGAATCACAACAGGGTCTTCACAACATTTCAAGAGTTCCATTCCATATTGCTTCAAGAAGTCCGCCTCCCCTGCAACAAACAGGCAGGATGACATTAGCAAATATGTTCTTTCTGAATTCAATTATATACAGCTTTGTTTTATATTCTTTTCACAATGATTGTTAACCGTTTCATTTATAAACAAGGAGCCCGAAATGCCTCATTAGTACATATCAATGCTGCTAAAGGAGTAATGGCAAAAGATATGGAACTCTATACTGATAGAAAGAAACAATAAATGGAGATAAGATACCTAAAAAGTGGAGGGATGGGCATTCAATTGGGGAACCATATGCTTTCTCGGCCAGAGATGGTGACTTAAACATTGCTCCTCCAATTATTATCAGAAACTTTATTTTGGGCACTTTGGTTAGAGCCACACCCTGCAAAAGGAAACAGCAAACAGCCCAATAAATCATCTAGCATTATAATTCTATTAATAAACTAGAGGCTGCCAGTGACTTGTATTCATATTCTCCTTCCTAGAGATGTCGGGTTTCAAGCCTCTCATCTGTAACAAATAAATTAGAATTTAAAAAATAAAAAATGAGCAACTTCAACTAACCGTCGCTTGCAATCCGGGAAGCCCAGACGATAAAATTGCGCCCTGTATCATTTATGCACATCCAGTGAATAAGTTACATGAATATATTAAATTAGCCATGAGTAAAATGTAAACAACTAGAATCATCAGAGTTTTCTGCATTTTCTCTGCAACCAAATAGAATCTTTATATATGTGGAAACAAATAAAGAATACAGTTTTTCACCCACCTGAGAAAAACCAAGCAGGCCATCGAAGGGTCCGTTCTTGATCATGAAATCCTCGATATAAGCAAGGCATTCATCAAAATTAGTGTATTCACTGAATTCCTGGAAGAAAACACACCAAACATCTCTTCAAATTAAAAACAAATATATACCAAAACAAACCGAGTATCAAAATCAAACCATAGAGAAACAATATAAATTTATCTTTTTAGATATAAAGATTATTCGAAAATCAAATTTCTTTCATTGAACTTTATACAGTTGATGCATAAGGATTTGGACCTTGTTAAATTGGAACCACTCATAATAAGGAGGGTCAAAGATTCCTTCCACATCTGATTTTCCTTGGCTAGGAAAAGGGGCATCTAGATAAACAAGATCGAGCATTTGAAGCGCTGATTCAGGCCACTTGTGCACTTGTGTCTTCAGAATTTCTCCGCTTGTTCTAAATCCATGAAGGCATAAAAACCTGGGCTTTCTAGGAATCTCAGCTTCACTTCCCATATTGCAAAATTTCGGGATGCCTCTCTCTGTCTGGGGATTTTTTATAGGAGAGAGAAAGGATGCGATACATGTGGCTGTGGAGGGCAAGAATTTATAGCCAGACATCGCGTGTTATTTCTGCGTTTACGTGAAGGGTGTTGATGGACATGGATTGATGGAAACTTCCAAACAACGCGTGTAATTTGTTTGACAGTGAAAGGCGTTTATTGGGCAGCATTGGATTCCTCGAAGGTCAAACTGATCGATGGTGGAGGATGTGCGTCAGACATGACTAAAGGTTGTGATCTATGGGTAAAGATGGAAATATACAACTTAGAGCATCTCTTTGTTTTTGTTTTGAAGAGTCAAATTGATAAATTAGTATTTTAAATAATATAAATATAATTTTTTTGTTATGTATATATTAATAAAAAAAACCTATTTGAAAAATTGATTTTATTGAAGTGTAAGAAATAAGTGTTTTATTTAAAAAAAATCAATGTCATTTTCCTACACAGTATTTAATGGGTTTATTTTTTTTTATTTACCTTACTTTATTGGTTTTGACTAAATATATAGAAGTACCATTTATTTGAAGAGAAAAGGCATTTATATATTTTATTTAGCAGTACACTTAGAGCACATGAAATAAACATTGAAAAATTAAAATAATTTTTTATTTTACTTTTTACTTTTCTTTTGCCACGTCCCTTGAGTTGTTCTTAGGTTTCTGTGCATTAGAGAATTAATTATCACACAGCTTCCAATTGACTTGACCATGAGAGAAGGGAAAAGGCCGCCGAATTAAAAAACAAAAAAAAACAAAAAAACAGAAAGCCACCAAAAAGGAAAATCAAGGACGAATTTAACACTCTTTTCACCGTATAAAAAACTAGTCAATTACCCGTTTTAAAATTAATTTTTAACAGGAGAGAAAATTAGTAGGTATCGTGAAAACATTTTTTAATATAAAAAAATATTATTTGAAAATTTAAAAGTTAATGTGTGAGTTTAATTTTTTTTCTTTCAATAAGCTAGTAAATCATAAAAAATGTTGTTGATGCTAACTAAAAAAATAAAACATGCAAGTAAAAAATAAATATAAGTGGAGATATTTAACCTTATGATGATGGGCACTTTTAATTTTTTTTATATTTAATTATATGATAATAAAAAAGAGTTTTCATAGGAAAAATATTAATTTAAATTATATAAGAAAATGTAATTGTGTATATTCCCATAAAAGACGCTAATATTATTTAAAAAATAATAATGTAATTGGATAATTATTTAAATAAATTTATTTTAAAAATTCTAATTATAAAATGTGAAATAAAAACAGATAGAAAAAAGATAGAAAAAATGAAGAGGCATGTATACATGGTCTAAAAAAAGTTTGCGCACCTGGCCTGAGTTATAGCTACCGTTTGGGAACGCGGTTGCGGCTGTGTTTCCAAAAAATTTAAAAAAAAATTTTTGTTTTGCTAAAATTTAATATGATTTATACGTTTTGAATCGTTTTGATGTGCTGATGTCAAAAATAATTTTTAAAAAATAAAAAATATCATTAACATATATTTTAACATAAAAAATTATTTAAAAAATACCTACAACCACACTACCAAAAACGCTGATAACCTACACCCCCGCCCCTAGTTGAGTTTCTTGCGTTTCACATTCCATGATGTTCCTTCCTGGGGCCTTGGCTCCGAGTCTTGAGCTGCCGAGCCAAAAACCCTTTGATACTTGTGAGTTGTGAGAACCCTCCCAGTCCCACACAGCTGTTTGTAGTAGCCTTCTCTTATCCGTTGGATCTTGATTTCCTTCCTTTACAAGTTTCGGATCAACCCAGATCTGGACACGTATTTTCCTCACAATTTCTCTCCTCTGCTTAATTTCTACAGTCCTAGACTTGTGGAAGGGTGTAGTACTCTTCTCTTACCATTTGGATATTCATTCGAAACGTTTCCTCTAGTGTTTGCTTTAGATTGTGTTAGATACTGTAGTTTAAGATATTTTTTAAAACTAAACAAGTTTGCTATTAAAATTCAACGTCAGTTAGGATTTAGATGTATATAAATTTAGAGTCCCCAGGAATTTTAGTATTGTTAAAATTCTATAATCTTAGGAATAAATTAACAATAAACTAAAAATATTTAGTATATTATTGTCTAAATTCACAGCGAAACACTAATTGTTTTCTTTTTTATTTTTTTATGTTTTTTTTCGTTTTTTTTCTTTGTTTTTTTTCTGTTTTTATTTTTATTTTCTATGCCTTTAAGGGTTTTTATTTTTGATTTTTTCTTTATTTTTTTTAATTTTAATGAATTTTTTTGTTTAATTTAGTTTGTTGATATTAATTTTTTTATTTAGTTATCAGATTTTCATGATATGAATCCCGAGCTTGACGGGTTAACCTGATTTGACGAGTTAACCCGAATTTTTTTTTTTTGCTTTTTTTTAATTAATAACTTATACTAAAATTATTCAGTGTTTCACTGTGCAATCCACAGTGAAACGCTAAGTTGTTTTTTGTTTTTATTTTTTTGCTTTTTATGCCTTTATGACACGTATCCCGGGCTTGATGGGTTAACCCGTCAATTTTTTTTCTATTTAGTTATCAAACTCTCATAATGTGAATTTCAGGTTTGACGGGTTAACATGGTTTGAAGGGTTAACCCAGTTAAATCATATTTTTTTCTTTTTCTTCATTAGTTTTTTTGTTCTTGTTGGTTTTTTCTCTTTGTTTTTTTTTAATTAATCTATTTAATTATCACACTTTTATGACACGACCTTATAGCTAGACCCACATTCAAGGTTCTTGGGTCCGGTGTTGCAGTCAGACTCACTTAAACTTGAGTCATGTAAGTTTAATATTATTATTAATATTATAAATATTACTCTTGGGTCAAGCGTTGCAACTAAACAAAAAGCTTTTGGACATGTCTCTGCGGAAAGACCTAACACTCTTGGATCTTAGCTTTTTTATATTTTTTATGCAAGAAAAAAAATTTAACCCGTGGCGTGTGCCTTTGTTTTTTTTTTTCTCTTTTCCTTTTTAAGCCCTTTACCGTGGATTGCACAGTATAGTCTACGGTGAAAAAACTGATGCCTTTAATTTTTTTTTGTCTTTTTTAATTAATTTTTTTTAATTTAGTTTTTTAATATTAAAATTTTTCTATTTAATTATCAGACTTTCATGATATGGATCCCAGGTTTGATGAGTTAGCCCAGTTTATTCAGATTTTTTTTTCTTTTTCCTCATTAGTTTTGTTCTTTTGATTTCATCTTTTAATATTGTATGCAGTCCACGGTGAAAAGGCTGAAACCTTTAGTTTTTTCTTTTTGCTTTTTTTATGCCTTTCACTATGGGCTGCACAGTGCAATCCACAGTGAAAAGGCTAATACCTTTTTTTAATTAATTTTTTATATTCAGTTTGTTGATATTAATTTTTTTCCATTTAGTTGTTAGACTTTCATGACACGAATCTCAAGTTTGACGGGTTAACCAGTTAATTTAGATTTTTTTCCTCTTCTTCGTTAGTTTTTTTCTTCTTATAAGTTTTTTTTCTTTTATAGTTTCTTTTTATTTGATATTTTTCTATTTAATTTAGTTTATCAATATTATTTTTTTTCTAATTAGTTATCGACTAATGCCTTTAGTTTTTCTTTTTTTTTTCTTTTTGCTTTTTTGTTGTTTTTTTGCTGATGCCTTTTTGCTTTTTTAATTAATTTTTTTCGTTTAATTTAGTTTGTTAATGTTTAATTTTTTTCTATTTAGTTTTCAAACTTTCATGACACGGATCTCGGGTTTGATGGGTTAACTTGGTTTGACGGGTTAGCCCAATTAATTTTGTGGTAACCTATCAATTTTTTTCTTATTTAGTTATCAAACTTTCACGACACGAATCCAAGGTTTGACGGGTTAACATGATTTGAATGGTTAACCCCGTTAATTCAGATTTTTTTCTTTTTCTTCATTATTTTTTTTCCTTTTGATTTTTTTCTTTGTTTTTTTCTTTTTAATTAATCTATTTAATTATCATATTTTTTGACACGATCTTACAGCCATACGCACATCAAAGACTATTGGGTCTGGTACTCCACTCAAACCCACTTAAACTTGGGTCATGCAAGTTTAATGTTATTATTAATATTATAAACATTACTCTTGGGTTAGGTGCTGCAGCCACACCCAAGATTCTTCGGTTAGGTGTTACAGTCACACCCAAGATTCTTGGGTATAGCTTCATAAAAAGGTCTAATACTTTTAAATTTTAGTTTTTTTTATATTTTTTATAAAAAAATTATTAACTCGCGACATCGCACGTGTCATGTAACTAGTAATTTTTTAGAATTTAAGAGTAGTTAAGAGATAATTAAGTGATTAGGTTTTTTATTAGGTAGAGTTCAAGTAATTGTTGACATTTACGAAACACACAGTCAAGTATTTATTGCTGGGAACAGGGGAAATTACCAAAAGATAAATTTTATTTTTTTTATATTTTTTATGAAAAATTTATCAATCCACGACATCGCGTGTGATATAATTAGTGATTTTTTAGAATTTAAGAGCAGTTAAGAGATAATTAAGCGACTAGTTTTTTTTTTTTTTTTGTTAAGTGGAGTTGAAGTAATTGTTGACATTTACGAAACACAAAGTCAAGTACTTATTGTTGGGAACAAGGGAAATTACCAAAAGATACGAACAATAGGTATCCTACCACTAGGAATCCTTTCCTCAACACGGAGCATAAGCACCCAAGGACAGAAAAGAGGGGGTAGGGTAGGGTAGGGTAGGGTAGGGTAGTGGGGCACATTTTTATATATTTTTTTTCTTAAATGGTAGACACCGCATCACCCATTCGGGCAAATGATGCACATTTGTCTACCAACATTTTCAATTACACGAGGTGGCTCGAGTACTTGATTTCAAGTTTTTGAATCCAATAATCTAGATTCCAATTATTTTTAACCCAAGTACTCAAATAAAATAATTTTTAAACTTTAATATATCTTTTCCAGCATAGTTGAAGATATAAATAAAACATCTTCATCGAGTTTCTTTCTCAAAACTAAATATATAAACACCACGATCAAAGTTATAATAAATAACTTTATTGTATGATCATAATCATGAGATGATTGCACGTGTAAGTTGAGAATCAAAGCCAAATAAATAATGCACTTTACTGCTTGAGAAAAAAATACTATTGATACACATAAAAATAGGAAATTTTATAATGGTATGAAATAATTAATGATATTTTATTAGTTATTTTATAAATTTATTTAGAAAAATAAATACAATTAAAAAATAAATCTTAGATGAAAATATTTTTATTACTTTTAATAGTTTATAAATTATATATATATATATATATTTTTTTTTTTTCTTTAAAATTATTTAAAAAATAATTAATACGTGGAATATAAAATTTTCGAAACTCGCTCGAAAAAACGCCACCCGCCAATTCTTCGAATTTTAAAATTCGCGCAAATCTCCGGCCCTTTTAATTTGGCTTCACCACACAAATTTGCTTCAAGGAAAGAAGTTTTTGTTGAACGGAGGCTTGTTTGAACCGAAGAGGCGGTTCTTTTTACAGAGGCGCTGCTCCTTACAGATCAAGGTATTTGTTATTCTCAAATTTAGGGTTTATGATTCCTTTATTGATTCTTTTCAAATGTCTGTAGAGAGGGACTTAGCACGAGACCCGTGGCGAGCTCCGATGAAATACAATTGCGGATTGACCCGATCCATTGGGATTTGGACGATGAGATCACTGGCCTTCGTAGCCAAGTTAGGCAATTAAGAAACATAAGCTCCTCTTTATTTTTATTTTTTATATATATAAAAATTGTTGAGCTTGCTTAATGAAGGAAAAGCAATTCCTCTGGAAAAAAGCGGACATGTTTCTGTATTGTTGAACTGATATTTTTCTCGAGGGCTGTAAAATGGAGTGATTTATTAAAGATTAGATTTTCTAATACTCAATCACATAAACAAGCCTGGCTGTGTTGCAAATTTGGGCAGCTCCACTTGCTGTTTCTCCTTGCCATGTAAGATGTTGTTTCGGGGTTTGTTTTTACGACATCTGTTCCTACTGGTTTAGTATCGGCTGGCTTTCTAGTGCAATTAAAATGTTAACTGTGCATGCCAGGAAGATGAGTCGTGGAGTGAGAAAAAGACCGTCAAGGTTGTATCGAAGACCCTAAGTTCTATGATCTTTGGTCATAGTTGAAGATGTCTGTGATTGATCAACTCTGGGTTTGTGAAATTGTTCTTTCATGGGATTTTACAAAACTGTTGTCAATTTGTTATTGGACTCTGGATATTTTATTATATTTAATAAAAGAAGAAACAAGATAAGGTCCTTTCTTGGGGTTTTTCCCAGTGAAGAAGGAATTATGGTGGATTGATTGCTTTAAAGACTCTGAGGAAGTACATGCATGCCATTCTTGGCAATCGAAGCCAGGATTGGTCTGTGTTTGTTGTCGTATGGAATTTGGGCACATTTCCTGCAAAAATAAAAACTGCTGTTGATGGTTTTTCTGTGTTTATATTGTTCGCATATTTTTATGATGAAGATCTTTCCATTTGAAATTTAACATTACCATCTGATGTGGTCAGTTTGAGTGCAGAATTGTTTGAAGTTTCCTCTGTTTTAATGTTCAAGCTCCAGTTTAATCATATGGTGTAGGTGGCTCAAGAGATAGAATCAGAAGCAAAATATGAGAAGGATTTCTTAGAGACTCTGGTATATGCTTAAACCTTTTTTTTTTTTTTTTTTCCATTTGTGCACATTAACCTCTGCCATCCTTTTGTTTTTGGTTTGCTCAACGTTGCCACTCCTATGATATAATGATTTCTTTTTGAATTGCTAGTCTGCTTATTTCAACCTTTTTTTTTTAATAAAAAAATTGAAACAAAACACAATGGCCGTGTGAAATTTTAAAAGGGCAAGGAAATGGTGGATAAAATTACTGAACTTTAGAGATAGCGCATTATATTGTAAAAGAAGAGGACAGTTATCTGCCCATTACTGAAATTACTGATTCTCAGATACAGAAAACAACTTGAAATGTTGAATATTTATTTTTAGGAAAGGAAATGGATAAATGAAACATTGGTCCATTACAAAAATCTGCAACTGCCTTCTGAAAGCTTCCTTTGAATGACATAACAGCAAATGACTGTGATGAAAGCTCAAGTTGGTGTGAAGAACAACCTTAGGAAATTAAACAAGAGTATCATCAAGAATGGTGGAAACCATATTGTTCATGTGGTTGTTTTTGCACTGTTTTGTTTCTTGGTGGTTTATCTGTAGTCCAAAATGTCAAAGTATCTCTTAAAGCAATGCCCATCCTTTGGATGTATCGAGAGTTAAAATGCAGGAATTCTGAGGGGTGTAGCTTAACTGGTCAGGATCTAAGTTTGCTTCTTAAAAGTCATCAATTCGAATCCCACAAACCTCAGGGTCATTGGAGGTTTACATGATCGTTAACTTTAGGACCCCGTGAAATTAGTCAAAGTACGCGCAAGCTGACCCAGACATTCATATTAATAAAAAAAAGAGAGTTAAAATGCAGGTTCAATTGTAAATCTTCCCGGTAGCTTCTTCAATTTTAATGCGACATTTGAAAAATTCCTTATAATTGTAGTTGAATGCTATATAAAGAGAATATCACTGCATGTTTTCCTCTTGTTTCTCATGTACAAGAGCAAAGCATTATTTCGTCAAATTTTGCTGTTACCATTCAACTGTGCCCTATAATATAAGATCGTAAAATGTCAAGTGAACAAATACACTAGCACTTGCAGGCAATTGAGTTTGGCTGTGGCTTGTTAGTGGGACTCCTAGTGGCAATTTGCATCTTGCTGATCCTAACTTGGTCGAGAACAATTCTTGCCCACTCTGCAAAATGGGTTTCATTGTGACCAACTTTCCCATTTTTGTAAAAATTAAAGCAATCTAGATCTTGTTGAGGAAATGGACATTCCTTTTTGTCCAGTGGATCCCACCATGCACCTCGGTGATTCATGCCAGATTGGTCTGCCATCCAGTGATGTGCGTACTGACCCACTCCGGCAAGCTCTAACCATCCTTTAGGGAAGAACTCCATCACACTACTGTTTCTGTCCATGAAAAGCATGTTTGTCAATTGAGCACCATGTGGGGATGCGACAACATCGGTGTAAGTCATTACTCTGACCTGAATGATGAAAACAATTGTTAAGAGAATGAGCTAGATTGGAGCAAGGCATTTCGAACCATCGAGCTTTTTATTAATTCCGGTTGGCTTATTGCTACTGTCATTGCATGTTGTTTAGTAAGCATGTACAAGAGAGAATTTCAGCAAAGGAAACTTAATGAGCAGTAAGTTGCAAATTGTTCTATATGTTCTTCATTCGACCAATCGGATGAGTATGTAGAAGTTCGATTATGTTGGCATTCGCTTGAATTAGTTCTGCTCTCAACCTAACCAGTTACTGCCCGCAGTTGTCCCTGACTATGCCAGAGATTTTACCGTCATGATCACTAGCATTTGTTCATAAGAAATTGAACGCTGGATAATTTGATTTCTCAGTAACAATGAAGGGGCTATGTAAGTAAAATATAAGATGAGTGTCAGAGAGTAACATAAGATGAGTATCGTTTTTTTCTTTTCTGAGAGAAAAATGTGTGTTAAGTGTAATGAATGTATCAATATCTTGGGTATATTATGTTTTGCCTGAGTTCTCTTTGAAAATATCGTCTTTTTTTCACTGTAAAAAGAGTAGGAAAAGAAACAAACCTGGTCGCAGAAGCTTAGATTTTCTGACTGAGCTACCTTGAATGTGCAGCCCTCCACCTTTGCACACTCCCGTGCAAATATGTCTGTCACAGCGCTTGCATTCTTGAATGACCTTGAACCTGTCCTCATGAGCAGCGTCAGCCTTATAATCGGTTCACCTCTTTCATTGGTCTCTTGTCCCTTCCCTTCAGGGCTTATACCGCAAAATCTTCTAGCATTACATCGCAACAAATCGAAAACCTGAAGCTTCCTTTCCTTTCCCATACTTCCCTCGTTATGTCTCATCACAACTGCCTTCTCAAAGCAGTACGGCCCATCTCCTCCAAATCCCTCAATTTTAACATCTCCAAAGTTAGCTTGCATTAGGTGTTGTAGCCATGACCCCATTTTAGACCTCAACTCTCCCCAATGGAATAGTACCCATCTTGTAGGATTCAGGCACTTATTTTTCATAGACCAACCAACAAAGGGCGCCATACCAGTCAATCCATGCCACAAATTGCCATAATCATAGAATGTGTCTGACACAAAGGTCAAGCCCTTCATGAGCATGGCAGAGTCTGGAAGAGCTTCTGGCCAAACCAAGGCGTATGAGTTCTTGGTGCCATCTGTCGCGTGACGTCCTTTGATGCATAGAAGCCGCCCCTTGGACATTTGAGAAGGGAAATAGAGGTATTCGGCTTCGTTCGCCTCATGGGTGTCGTTCAAGGAGCTCATAAACCAAGTGTTCCCCTCCATGGCAGTTTCAGCGAACCTCAGATCTTTCAGGGGTAGGAAAGTGACTGACTCTCGGAGCTTTGAAATCAAACCGTCACTGTTTTTGGGGATAGAAGGACCAGCGGAGGCGTCAAGTGCTATTCCTTTCCATTTGTTGAAGAAAGCTCGTGAAGTAGCAGTGGGAGAGGAAAAGAAATAGAAAGGGGAAGCTTGCAAATGCACGAGTATGGGAATCAGCAGCAGTAGAAAAACACATGTGATGATCTTGTTTGAGTGACATGAACTCTTCTTCTTGGTAAATGTTTTGGTGGTCTTTTCCACATCCATACCTAACTTGGTTTTGAAATGGAAGTGGTGGAAACCTGTAGCCTCTTTTATGGCTTTTTGTGAGGAGTTGAGCTCTCGAGATTGAAGTGGCCCTGATAAACAATTCTGTTAATCGTGATTGGTCAAAGGTTAATGCATAAAATATAGCTAGTCTCCCCTCCAGGTCCAGCGATGAGGATTATTTTACTGCCAGCTTCTCTCGTACCTTAATTGTTTTTTAAAATGGTTTTTTAGATATATATTAAAATATTTTTTTATTTTTTAAAAATTATTTTTAACATTAATATATTAAAACAAAAAAATATATAAAAAATTAAATTTTTATAAACTAGTATTTTATGCAGCACTCCTAAACATGAATGGCAGCGTTTAAATATTTACTGTCCATGATGTCATGTTCCAATCTTGTTAATTAGCTACTGGCCCTGTGTTTATGAAATTATAACGTCATGTTGCTTGCGGAGGAGAACTAGTCGTGAGAGGCTAAGATTAGTGTTCCGAGCGATAAGATTGAAGACATAAAAAGGAAAAGATTCACTTTTCCAACGTCCAGACCTTATTGAAACCACATCAACTTGCTACAAACAAAAAATTAAAGAGAGAAGAATAGAAGATGTTACGGGTCCACGTTCCTATGTTCATCGAACTATGCCTGTTCAGCAGTTGACGTTTAGAAACAAAACCTGGGGAACTATTGTTTATAAGATTTTATGCATCGAGATCCACAATTGACGGTGGCACAGAGTTTAGCATTTGAGAGGGATTGGATCAGGAAGGCAATGCCAATACATTACAATCCCGAGGGCATCAACTGTTGTTCAACTTCGACATCATTGCTTCTCTGCAGCTCAAAGTGAAGAGCCCTTTTACACAGATCCTTGAAACAAGTTAGAAAGGGCCTGCAATTTTACGTCCAAAACAGACTTCGAAAAGCAAGGAACTAATCCATGCAAACTGACATCAAAACATAAATCATAATTGCTCATTGGCACTATTTACTAAATTCTGTTCAACAAATTTCTCAGCTAATCAGTCTAGAAACATTATTGGAGTTAAATCGAGAACATGGCTACTGAAAGAAATTACAGTCATGTTTGATAAAAAAGAAATGACACCATATTTACCAGCTATGGTTAAGTTGCTCTGTAACCATCTTCGCCCAGTGCCCACTGAAAATTGGAGTTAAGGTGTGGCTGTTTCAGATCTTCTCTCCCAGCTCACAAAACAATGGAGATGAGCAACGTAAGTGGTGTTAATCTGTCAGCAGAATCAAAATGCTCTACACAAATTGTTCGCTGTGATGTTAGATGATCACTCTGGCTCTATTGGGCCAGTGGGTCCACATCTACTCCTCTTTTGCTCATATTCGTCGTGCTCTTCTGACTTGCAGGTTTAACTGTCAGATGGAAGCTGATTTGAGTCCTCTTCGGGACAGCCAACTCTAACAGGTGCATTTACAGGTTGGGACGAAGTTTCTGCAACTTGATTCTTTGTTTTTGACCTGATGGACAGTATCTTTAAGGTGCGCTCTGGGTAGAACAAAATCCATGGATGCCCTGGGAAGACACTAGTTAACAGTCAATTTAGTCAGCAGAACCAGCAATAAATTTATGAAAAACTCCACTTTCCACCATTATAGAGTCCAAGAAACTTATCAAAGATCACAAACCATGCATAAATCGAGAGATTTAACAAGAGCTCGGTGAAAATGGATTTGACAATCACGTTTGCGAGCAGACAAGGTTGCACGGACTGTAAACCTAGTGAAAATGGTAACTCTTAAGTTCTTTAAGTTTGTTAAAATCTCAAACAAATGTACACTATAAAAAACTGACGCAGGAAGAAAAGAATGAGATTTAAATTACAACTCAGGAAATTTGGAGTAGCCTTTAATTAAGAATCCAGCACCTCAAGGCCGGGAATTGAGGACTTTCTACTATACCTACGAGGAGTTACTAGAAATTGAGATTAAATTGGAAACAAGCAACCAAGAAGGAAAACCTAATTTCACACTAGGGAAACTTGCAAAGAATTATTAGGTTTTTTGACATATAAGGATGCATCACGCACCATCAATCTAATTTAAATGG
>Ga0325404_1004817_pt1 | contig 14299 bp, 9 predicted proteins | sample PopdelMetagenome_18_FD_205664 | JGI IMG/M metagenome (GOLD analysis project Ga0325404, IMG submission 205664) | Populus deltoides microbial communities from Bellville, Georgia, United States - Xylem-Control-R1 | ecosystem: Host-associated > Plants > Phyllosphere > Stem > Wood/Secondary xylem... | reverse complement strand
ATATATATATATATTCCTCTGCAATTATTCTGATTTTTTCGTCTAAAAACTACAGTAATATTGAACAATCAAATAATGGTATCAGGGAAACTACTCATACTTAATTATGCTCCTTTGAAAATATTTCACCATTTGATTTTGGATATAATCATAAAAAGAAATTGTTGAATTACATCAATGAACATAAGATTTCATGTATTTAGAAATGGGAAGCGTGAATAAGTGTGAGGCAATCGTGTAAGAAGTTACATGTGTAATTATATTCAATGGTGTCTGTTATTATTATTTCAAAGTCTTTGCATGTAGATGCCCATAAAAGCTGGCTAAAGTAGCGTTGTAGTATTTCTAGCCGACTCCTTTTCTGATACAAATCATAAAATTTGAAACCTGAGCCAAACCCTAAAGGTTAAAACCGTTTTGTTACTTGGCCAAGACTAATTGTGGTAGCAGGGCAGCGATAGTCATGCGAGAAATGCTATTGAAAAGCTTGTGAGTTGTCCGGTTAGTGAGTAATTTTTCCATTCCCGTAATTACGGGCCGGGTCGCGCTCTTGTGCAGGCAAAACAAAACGCAAATAATTAAACCATAGATTTAAATAATAGGAACAGCTAATAAATCAGAGGGAGGAAGGTAATCAAATAAAGGAAAAAGAAATGCTGCCATGATCTAACTAACACGCACGACTCTACTGAGTATTTATTTAGTTTTTTAATTTATGAGACAATCACCAATAAAAGAATAATCATCTCTGAGTTCAGACCCTATATAAATCCAAAGCAGCGAGGCAGCTTTCAGAAGGGAAACAATAGCAGTAAGAAGACGAATATGACGAAAACAAACCAGATGGAAATGGCAGAAGAAGCACAAACAACAGAAGTGGAAACTAAGCTGAAAGATCGAAAGTTATCATGGGCAAGGCTGCGTCGCGTCGACTCCCTCAATTTGGAGGCTGGAAGAGTTTCCATGCCTCATAGCCACACCTCTAACGTCTGTCATATCAATCACCTTAATTTGTGTTGCCGTGTTTTCTGCCAATCATTCATCCTCGATAATATTTAACCTTTCTTGTGTGTGTTCGTAAATGTGCAGATCAATTGGAAGAGGACGTTGAGCTTGGCATTTCAAAGCGTTGGAGTAGTTTATGGAGACATAGGAACCTCTCCACTTTACGTATATGCAAGCACTTTCTCCGATGACACTATTCACGAAAACGAGGACATTCTCGGGGTATTGTCCCTCATCATCTATACCATAGTGCTCGTGCCCATGATTAAGTACGTCTTCATCGTGCTTAGAGCCAACGATCATGGTGACGGTAAGTAACCAAATCTTCTTAAGAATATTCACAAATCAAGGTTAATGTTTATTGACAACAATCAGGGACAATATCCATTCCTTAGAAATTAAATTAGAAAGAACACAGGGATTGAGGGTACATAAGCTACTCAAGTTCTTCCATCACCTAAAATATTTAAGAAAAGAGAACATATAATTAATTCAGTTATGTAATATAGAAAATGGACTGGCATGTATAAGGAATCATTGTACCAAGATAATATGTATGAATCGGTCATGTTTTTCAAAGGGATATGTGCCATAAATTATAGACCTCCTTGTTACTATGTACTCTTTGTTTACGCTGAAAAAATAATTAACTATTATTAATAATAAGGTTAAAAGTTGTGGGAAAAACATTGTTTTATATATCTAGATTATTATAGTAATCTATAGTTTTTATTTTATTTTGACCTTTTTTTTGTTTATTGATGTTTTTTTAAATTTAATTCTTATATGATGTATTTATAGGGATTTAAAGTTGATAATTTATTTTAAATTACATTTTATATAATTATCGCGGTATTAAATTAGCTATAAAGCTAAAAGGTACGGGCAAAACATTGTTTTCATACTCTTTTTTTTTTTTTGCATTTTGACTCTTTTTCTCATTTGCTTAATAATTTTTTTAATTTAATCCTTATATGATGTGTTTATAGGAATTTAGAGTTGATATAATTTATTTTAATTTGCTTTTTATATATTTATCACAGTATCAAAATTAACTATAAAGCTAAAAGATGTGGGGAAAACATTGTTTCCCACACCCATTAGCATTGTAGATTACAATAGTAACCCACGGTGTTTTTTTTTTTTTTTTTGCATTTTGACCCTTTTTTACCCTTTACTTATTGATTTTTTTTAAAAAATTAATCCTTATATGATGTCTTATAGGGATTTAGAGTTGATAATTTATTCATATTTTTTTTTATAAAGTTATTGCGATATTAAAAAAATTTCCTCATGCTCATCCGCATTATGGATTACAATAGTAATCCACGGTGTTTTGTTTCTTACATTTTGACCCTTTTTTCCTTTACTTATTGAATTTAAAAAAAAATTATTCCTGATATGATGTGTTTATAGAGATTTAAAGTTGATAATTTATTTTAATTTGTTTTTTATATGGTTATTGCAATCTCAAAAAAATACATAAGCATAAGGTTGATATCAGAAAAATATCCTAGTATCGCGGTATGATCTATTTTTATAAAATTTAAGTTAAATAAAAGATGAAAACATTGTTTCCCCACACCCATTAGCATTATGAATTACAATAGTAATCCACAAAGTTGTCGTTTTTTTGCATTTTGACCCCTTTTTTTCCTTTTAGTTATTGATTTTTTTTTCATTTAGTCCTTATGTGATGTGTTTATGGGGATTTCGAGTTGAAAATTTATTTTAATTTGTCTTTTATATGGTTATCGCGGTATCGAGAAATATTTCAACATCGAATTGGTATAAAAAAATATCTCAACATTGCGGTATAGTCTATTTTTTAAAAAATAGTTAAATAAAAAATGGTTTAAAGAAAACTAGGTTATTAAACTTTAGAGAGTTAATGACCCGGTTTGCGAGTTTGGCGAGGTGACCTGGTTGCCCCCGTTCGTGGGTTTAGCAGGGTCACTACCAGAAAATCGATAAATACAAACAGAAATACCGAGAGAATATTTCCGTCGGTAAATTTCCGAGGGATTTTACCGACGAAAATATTCCCTCGGTATATACCGAGGGAATTACAGTCAGAAAAAAAATTAAAACAAAACAAAAAAAATGATGACGTGTCAGGATTTACCAACGGAATTACCGACGGAATTTGTCCATTGGTATTTTTCAGAGAGCTCCACAACTGTTCACTTTCCAATTGCACTGTTAATTGTTGTTCTTTACGGACAAAATCACCGACGGATTGAAAAGTCGTCGGTATTATTTGGTGGTTTTCTGAAAAAATTCAATTGATTTAAAATTTTCATTTAAATATTATAGACGGAATCACCGATGAACTGAAAAATCATCTGTAATTATTAGCGGTTTCTGAAAACTTTTTATGAAATTGAAAATTTAAATTAAATATTACCGACGGAATAATTAAAAAATATTAATATTCAATTATCCGTCGGTAAATCTGTCGCTAACGCGCTCCAATAAAAAGCCTGAATCACTTTATTTCACAAGAGACAGACTTATTTCTTCTTCTTCTTCTTCTTCTTCTTCACTATATGTACAAAACATCAATATCTATTTCTTTCTCTTCTTTTCTCTCCTCATCTCCTTCTTCTCTTTTCCTCCATGCTCGGGTATGTCTTCTTCTTCTTTCTTCTTTTATCCTCTTAGTTTTTTTTAATTAATATGCTTTACGAAAAAAAATTTATCTCCTTAGCTTCACTTGCAACTACATTAAGGTAAGATTTTTCTTTCTTTTTCATGATTTTTTTCACTATATTTGTTTTTTATTTTATTTTTAATTGTTTTTGTTCTTAATAATTGTATAAATGTTGTTGTGAGATTTGTTTTTTCATATGAGATTAATTTTTAGTTGATTTATTTATAGGATTTTAAAATTTTTAGCAATTGCAACTTTATTTTTTTCATATGAATTTTTTTAGTTGGATTTATTTTTTCGTTTTATTTATTTGTTGTAAATTTGTTTGAGTTGATTTTCTTATTGTTTTTTCAAGCATTTTGAGTATATATTATACAGTGTTGATTTATGTTAATTTAATTATTTTATAATTTTATAAAATAAATTTTTTTAAATGTTTTTAAATAATTACCAACGGAATTACCAATGGAATTTTCATTGGTAATTCTGTCGGTAAATCCGTTGATACCGACGAAATGAAGCGGGTAATTTTATTTTTTTATTTCCGACGGATTTACCCACGGACAAAAAATTACCGATGAAAGCTTCACTGATGGAGCATTTTCCGTCGGTGATTTTGTCGGTAAATTAATTACCAACGGAATATGTGTCTTACGCCGACGGAAAAATTCCGTCGGTAAAACTGTTAAATCTTGTAGTGGGTGGTCTTTTCTAATTGAATTTGATTATATGATCGTCTATTTTTCTTTTTATCATATAGTTAAAAAAAACATGTTATTAAATTTTAGAAAGTTCATCGGCCTATTGACAGGTTCGGTGAGTTTAACTTTAATTTTTTTTTAAATTCTTTTTTTTTCATTATTCAATATTGAGCTAATTGAGAATTGAGTTTCATATTTTTTTTTCTATGAGGTTATCATAATCTTAAAAAAAATCTCAATATTGGTTTGATGCTCGATTTTTCAATTATCTACTTTTGTTAATTATCATATAGTTAAATAAACAATAATTTAGAAGGAAAAAAACAAGTTATTAATCCAAATTGAGTTCATTACCTGGTTTGCGGGTTTAACGTGTTAACTCAGATTACCTGATTCACGGGTCTAGCAAGTTTACCGACCCGCAACGGAATTCCGACGAATGTACTAGTTAGACAACAAAAACCCTGGCGGTTTCAATGACTAATCAGCACAGCATCGTGTTGAACTGTTCCATTCATGTTGTTGCCTTGTTGGGCATTCAGGAGCTGAAAAGTAGATGTGAAGGTTGCATTACTGTATTATCTTACAAGTTAATAGATGCACTCATGAACAGGTGGAACATTTGCACTCTATTCGTTGTTATGCCGGTATGCAAAGGTGAGCTTAATTCCAAATGACCAGCCAGAGGACAGTCAACTATCCAACTACAAGCTTGACACGCCATCTAGTCAGTTGAGGCGGGCTCAAGAGATTAAAGAGAAGATGGAAAGTAGTAAAACCATTAAAATCATACTTTTCCTAGTAACCATTCTGGGAACTTCTATGGTCATTGGAGATGGCGTCCTAACTCCATGCATTTCAGGTTTGTGCACAGACAACTATATATATATATATAATTTCAGGTAATTAGTGTTTCTCCAGAGAAATCCCGAATAATTGTGATTAAATGTTCTTTTGCAGTTCTTTCAGCAGTGAGTGGGATCAAGTCCCTTGGTGAAGGTACGTACTAGAATGCATGATCTTCACTACTATGTTTTTCAAATACTTGCATATCAATGGAACTAGAATACATTGATTTTTTTAGGAGAGATACACATATTTGATACTTAAACTGAAACACATTGGTGCTAGTTACCCACCCCTCTCACTACTCGGCTTATGATCCGCCTATTAGTCTTCTTGTATGTATGGGATTTGACTTTCAGTCACAATCATGGACTACCTCTTTCAGTGACATTGCGTTTGTTTAATTATCCAGATACCGTTGTGGGTGTTTCAGTTGCAATCCTGATTGTCCTATTCAGTCTTCAGCGGCTAGGCACCGATAAAGTGGGCTTCGCTTTCGCCCCAGTTATCATCTTGTGGTTTTCATTCATCGGTGGAATCGGTCTTTTCAACTTGTTCAAGTATGATCTTGGTGTATTGCGTGCCTTCAATCCAAAATATATAATCGATTACTTCAAAAGAAATGGCAAGCAAGGATGGATTTCACTTGGTGGGGTAGTTCTATGCATTACAGGTGATCAGTCTAGTTATGAAGTTCTCTCTTCTTTCTTTTTCTTTTCCTCTTTTTTCCTTGTAAATTTTCTTCTCTAACGTAGTAGGTTCATGACAGGGGCTGAAGCTATGTTTGCTGATCTAGGTCACTTTAGCGTCAGGGCAATTCAAGTGAGTAGATACATAAGCATTATTTAATTTCTAATTTTCTTTCAGCTCTCAGCAGTTTTAGCAATGGAAACCTGCTTAGGAATCCGAAAATCGAACATGAGAGAACACGATTCATTGAATTACTGAACATGTCCTTGGGCTATACATTCATGATTTATAATATAGCTTTAATTATGACTACTAGACTAATATAAATTTGTGATATAACCTATTGCCGGACTCCCATTATTCTGCCAATTTATGTCGAAAACACTAAGAAACACATACATAGTTAACTATTTCAATAAGGATTCTAAAAACAAATCATTTTTAATTTTAAAAACCTTTTACGATTAGAATCCTTTTCATATCATTACAGATGACAAATCTTACGTGCTTCTATTCGCAGATTAGTTTCTCCAGCATAGTGTTTCCTGCATTACTAGCTGCATATGCTGGGCAAGCAGCATACCTTTCCAAATTCCCGAATGACGTGTCTGATACCTTCTTCAAGTCTGTGCCAGGTAAAAACCAAGTGGCAGGAAAAACATCTGCAATTAACCATCTCGATTTTTTTTTATTCGTTATGGATGAAGTACCTTCTTTGGTCATATTTATTGCTGTAGAAAAACGAAAGCATAAATTCCTAGTAGAGTAATCACTTTTCGTTGGCGTGCAGATCCATTATATTGGCCGATGTTTGTTGTTGCTGTTGCTGCTGCAATTATTGCTAGCCAAGCCATGATTTCAGCAGCATTTTCAATAGTTGCTCAATCCTTGAGTCTCAATTGTTTTCCCAGGGTTAAGATTGTTCACACTTCTGCTAAGTATGAGGGTCAGGTTTACATACCTGAGATCAACTACATGCTTATGGTTGCCTGTGTAATCGTCACTTTGGCATTCAAGACAACTGAAAAGATTGGGCATGCCTATGGTAAGCAACCAGGAAATTTATTAAAGAGCTTTAATTCATATTCTTGGGATTCAAAAATTTCTAATTTTCTTTTGAGAAAAAGTAAAAGATAGTGAAGGGTTGCAGTACTGCAGTTACGAATAGAGGAGCTGCAGTGCTAAGAATGGCGCCCTTCATGAGAGCGAAATTTATTCAAAACTAGTGTAAAGCTACAGACTAGGCGTTGTCCTTTGGTTTTTTTTTTTTTTTTTAGCCTAGATTGTGCACGTCTAGTAGCTAGAATCGCGCATGCCTAGTTGTGATTTTAAATTATTGGTCTAGTTTAGATTGATATATAGGCCTCTGATCAATAGATTTCTCAAGATGTGATCTTCAGTTCAGTATTCAAACAGCCGGAAATTATGTCCTATAAACTCAAATTAATAAACACAACATTAAGATGCGGAGGGCTATTATTCGAGATATGCCTTTTCTCTATTACAAGTGAAATGAATGACAAACTTCTCTGCATGCAGGAATTGCTGTGGTTGCTGTTATGGTTATGACAACCTGTATGGTTACACTTATAATGCTAGTTATATGGAAGGCAAGGATATTATTGGTTACTCTTTTCTTTTTTGTATTTGGTACTATAGAGCTCGTTTATCTATCAGCTGTACTATACAAATTCAAACAAGGTGGGTACCTTCCACTAGCATTATCTTTTGTCTTAATGGTGGCCATGGGGACATGGCATTATGTGCACAGAGAAAGGTACCTATACGAGCTTAAAAACAAGGTCTCTAGTGAATATATCAGGCAATTGGCGACAAACGCAAATATGAACCAGCTACCAGGAATAGGACTTTTGTACTCTGAGCTTGTCCAGGGCATTCCTCCAATATTCCCTCACTTCATTTCCAACATACCTTCCACTCATTCAGTTCTAGTGTTTGTTTCAATTAAGTCTATTCCAATAAGTAAAGTGGCAATCGAGGAGCGATTTCTGTTCCGACAAATCGAGCCACAAGAGTACCGTATGTTCCGATGTGTTGTGAGGTATGGATACAAAGATGCAATTGTGGAGTCTCATGAGTTTGAAAGGCAGCTGGTCGAACACTTGAAAGAATTCATCCGCCACGAATACTTCATCCATGAACCAGGCAACATTGAATCAACATTTGAACCAGAGAACATCCAACTTTCCACTCTACTTGTAGAGAAGGATGGAAAAGGAAGACGATCAACAACAGTTCATGTTGAGGAACCACTACAACAGCCTAATCAGTCATTCAGAGCACCCCGTGTTAATTCATCAGGTTCCATCCGATCCATCAGTGGAATCAACTTGTCAAATTCTTCTGCTGGAATGGCACCTGCCCAGGTCTCTAAAGGTGCTGAAGACGAGATCCAGTTTGTACAAAAAGCCATGGAGAAAGGTGTCGTTTATCTGCTAGGAGAAACAGAAGTGGTGGCAGAACCAAACTCATCCTGGTTCAAGAGACTAGTTGTCAACCACGTGTATTCTTTCCTGAGGAAGAACTTCAGAAAAGGGGAGAAATTTTTGGCAATCCCACGAACAAGGATTCTCAGGGTTGGAATGACATATGAGATATGATACTGTGCTTGAAACTTTGGTATGGAAAGAAAATGTGTGCGTGCAATATGGTGCCAGTACTTCTGTTGCAGCTTGTTCATTTCATAGCAGCAGAAGTTACTTTTATTTTCTTTGGGGGGGGTTGAAAACAAAATGTATACTTGTATGATTGTTGTCAAGAGTGCTTTATTACATGTAATACAAAAGAATGGCTCAAGATCGAGCACTAGGAGTGGCATCGTATTTTAGTGAATCGGTCTTGCTACTTATAATTGATTTTTCTTTTTCCTTTCTCTCATAGAAACAAATTAATGAATGAATTATTTCTCATCGCTAGGACAAGATAAGCTAATTTGATAAAAGCTATTGCTAACGTTAGATTGATAGATAATGTCATTGATGAACTGTATTATTGTAACCAATGAAGCTCGAAAAAACTTCAATATTGTATTTGAGCTTTCTTCGCGAATGATGATAGGCTGAATAAAACTGCAAAAAAATCTCTCCAATGCTGAATTCAATTTAGGATATTATGTAAAGACAGTGATAGAGAGAGTTGGATATTTTTCATATATGTATAGATCGGAAAAATATTGCTTCTGTCTTGCAAATATATAGTTGGAAAAACATGAAAAAATCTAGAAAACATTTTTAGCTGCTCTATGTAGAAATTCTATTTTTTTGTTGTTTTTTCTTGGAAAGTTGTAGCATGTAATAAATAACAAGAGAGAGAAATAAAAGAGAGAACTTTATTGGGCTCAACCCAATTGAATTTGACTTAAGACTTAGTTGGGTCAAGATCCAACTTAGTATGGGATTCGGTTGAGTCTTAGCCCAACCAAATATGAGATTTTTTTTTAACCATCATCATTATTTGCCTCTAGATAAATTTTTAACAATTGTATTTTTAAAAAATAACTTTACTATAAAAACTAATTAAAAGGGGAGAAATAAATAATGGATGACATTAAAAAAATATGCATGAAAGGTATGAATTTACTGTAAACATGTGCATGTTGGTACAAATTGATTGATATTATAGCATTCAAACCCCATAGTTTTAGGAGTAAAAGCATCTGGCTATGTTAGGGATCTTTATACACTTTTCACATGGTTATGCATATGGTGGAGAATCTTACTATATTCATGCCAAGAATCTTGGTCCATCTTTCACATGATTGTGCTAAAATCACTCCACGATTATCTTGGTTTTTTATGGAATCATTGATATAAATATTACAATTTTAATTTTAAATTTATTATTAGCAATGCAAAAATGGAGTTATAAAAACTTTTCACCTACATTAAGCCTTAGAATATACCTATCATAAGACAAGTTATATAAAATGAATTGCAACCAAACATTAAATGAATAATATCTATTTTTCTATATTTTCTTCCATGTCCTAAATAGGCATAAAGTCCCCACTCAATTGTATTAACTTTTGAGAAGGTGTCAAGTCCCTTATTATTATTAAAAAGAGGGTAAAAAAGTTAGAACAATTCTTTTTTTTTTTTTGTATTAGCACAGGACTTATATGCACTCTGTATCACGATAATGAATTTACAATGTTTTTTAGTTAATTAAGTTTTTCTTTAATTTCATCTGTTTTCATATTTGTTTAGCTCATGTTTCGGTCTCACAGTTTGCTTAATCTAGATTTGTATGGGATTATTATGTTGTTAAGGAAAAAATCAACACTTGGTTTAGAAAACAAAATTGATTTCTTTGATTTAAAATAATTAAAGCTTCGAGGATAAAATTGAATCTTTCTAGTTCAAGGACTGCTTTTAACGAGAGAGAAAAAAAAAATTGTGAAAAGTTGTTGGCACGTATAAAACATGTGCTAGGGCGTAGGAGAGGCTGTCACACTGGGGTAGCACGTGTGGCAACCTTAGGCATTTGATTCAGTCCTTTTATGGTGTTTTTCGAAGCGTCATGCCATATTCTACCTCCATATACGGCGTATGTCGATGGATGAGCTATGATAGGGCTATGACGAACCATTCTTTTCTTTCTTTCTTTTGATTCTTTTTTTCTCTCATCTCACCTCGATTTTAATGCCTACCACACTTTAAAAGACAAATTGGGCTGCCAAATTGTTTTTGTGTGAAATTTGATCCTTATTATTTTGATTGTTATTTTTACCAACCATTTTTTTTTATCAATTACATCATTCAATATTATGTTTGTTGGCAATTGGGCTTGGTGTTTTTTCTTTAATTTGCCTTTTATGGGACAATCGTGGTCTCATGTCTCAGCTCACGAGTTTGTTTGGATGACTTGAGTTTACTTGGGTCTCTTTTTTTATTTTTTTAAATAAATTTTTTTTCCATCCTCCAATATTGGGTTGGTTGGGAGTTGAGCTTCGTTAAAAAAAAAAAATTCCATCTATGAGGTTATCACGATATGATGGCCTGGGTTATGTGTTTGAATGGTTCACATAGGTTGACACATATTTTTTTTTCCAGGTCTTGTTTTTAGATTGAGTTGTTTTTCAATTTTAATTTTTAGCATAGGGTTGATTAGGAATTGAGATTCGTAATTTTTTTCAATTTTCTTTTTATAGAATTATTCTAGTTTCATAACTTGAGACGCGGGTTTAGAATAGTAGTCTATATTGTCTCAAGTATTTGTTTATCTTTTTTTAAATAGAATTATTTTTTTATTTCATCCTTCTATATTGAGTTAGTTAGGCATTAGGCTTTGTAAGTTCTTTCATATTACTTTCTTTGGGATTAGCCTATTCTCATGACCTATATCACAAGTTTAAAGGGAAAACCTAGATTGACTCGTGTTTTTTTTATCCTTTTCTTTGAATTGATTTTTTTTTTATTGTCATCCTCAGACTTTGGATTGGTTGAAAATTGGCCTTAGTAAAAAAATTTCAATCTTCTTTCTATAGGGTTATCCCGTTCTCATTACACGTGATGCAGATTCATCCAATTTATCCAAGTTGACTCGAGCCACCTTTTTTTAAATGAATTTTTTTTTAATTTTATCCTCCAACATTGATTGTTTGCAAATTGAGCTTCATGAATTTTTTTTTTAATTATTTGCTTCATATGGGTTTATCATGACCTCATAACCCATGTCGTGAATTTTATTGTTTAACCAATGTTGGTTCGAGTTAATCTAATATGTTGCCTTATTAATATTTTTTTAAAAAAGAGATGTTGTTTAGTACGTCACTATCTTAATATGTCATGAATTTCATCCTTTGACATAGAGCTAACTATGAATTGAGATTTGTGATTTTTACAATTTTCTTTCTATGGAGTTATCATGATCTCATGAACCAGAACATGGGTTTAGCATATTAGCACATGTTGTCTTAGTATTTTTTTAGTCATTTTTTAAATTAAAAAAATTCAATCTCGTTCTCCAACATTGAGTTGGTTGATAATTGATCTTCGTATTTTCTTTTAGTTTGCTTTCTTTGAGGTTAGTGTATTCTCATGATCTGTGTCACAGGTTTGGAGAAATAACCTAGATTAACTCAATTCTTTTTATATTTTTTTATTGAATGTTTTCTTTTTATTTTCATCTTTCAACATTTGGTTGGTTGAGAATTGGCTTTCATAAAAAAATTTCAATTTGATTTCTATGAGATTATTTTGTTCTCATTACATGTGACGCGAATTCAGTCTATTTACTCAAGTTGACTCGAGCCTCCTTTTTATCCTTTTAAAAAAAATCTCAATATTGTCCTCCAACTTTGGTTGTTTTTTAATTAAGTTTCATAAAAAAATTTATTTGCTTCATATGAGATTATCCTGGTCTTATAACCCGAGTAGTTAATTTTACTATTTAACCAGGATTGGCTTGGATCAATTGAATATGCTGTCTTCTTAATATTTTGAAGAAAAAAATATTTCATCCAATATATCACTATCTCAATATGTTGTAAATTTTATCCTTCTACATAAGGTTCATTGAGAATTGAGATTTGTAATTTTTACAATTTTCTTTGTATAAAGTTATCTCGGTCTCATGATCTAAGACATAGATTAGTAGGTTAGTTCGTGTTGTCTCATGTTTTTTAGTCATTTTTTAAATAGAATTTTTTTTTAATTTTGTCTTCTAACATTAAGTTAGTTGAGAATTGGGTTTTGTAATTTCCTTTAGTTTGATTTCTTTAGGGTTAGCCCATTCTCCTGATATGTGTTGTGGATTTGGAGGGATAACATGGATTGGCTCGGGTCCTTTTTTTTTAAATTGAGTTTTTTTTTCTTTTTCATTTCTAATATTGGGTTGGTTGAAAATTAGCTTTCATAATTTTTTTTATTTCTTTTCTATGATTTTATCTAATTCTCATCACCCATGATGCAGATTTTGTTAATTTATCTAGGTTGACTTAAGCTTCTTTTTTTAAAATTAATTTTTTAAAAATTTATCCTTGAACATTTGTTGTTTGAAAATTAATTTTTATAATTTATCTTTTAATTTGTTTCATATAAAGTTATTACAGTCTTATAATTTCAATTATAAATTTTACTATTTAACTAGAATTAACCTGAATTAATATAATATGTTGTCTTTTTAATATTTAAAAAATATATATATCATTTAGTATATCACTGAATTAGTATTTAAAAAGTACATCAAGTCCTAGGAATGCGCCAAGTGTTAAGAAGTAAGGACTGGAACACTAAGGTCCTAGGAATGGTGCCGATTTCCATGGAGACATGTATCCTTGGAAACTATCTTTGGTGGAGTTTATTGTAACTTAGTCCTTGTTGTTTAATATAAATAATTAATAGATTAGTCCTTGTTGTTTAATATAAATAATTAATAGATCCTCATAGTTTTAAAAATATATATTTAATCCCTAATTTTAAATTTATTTGTACGTTAGTCCTTTTGTAAATTTCATATTCATTTTATTTTTTCTTTCTTGAAAAACGAAATATAGTAGTAAACGGGAAGATTAGAAAGAAAGAAAAAAGGGTATTTTTAGAGCAAAGAAATAGTACTAGTTAAGGAACCATTTAATTATTCTTGACACTACTTGGACTAATTAATTATTTTTATAAACTATGAGAATTAAGTTATAACAACTCTTTTTACTGAAAATAAACTTATCCTTTTGTGTGTGTGTGTGTGTGTGTGTGTGTCCAGATGGGTATGCTTTTCTATTAAGGATGAAAGTGTTTATCCAAATTATATTGAGAATAGTTAATAAGAGAATCGCTATGAGAAAAAAAGAATAAAATATTTCAAAATTAAGGGAGATTACTAGTTTCTATTAATATTTGCTCAATTACTTGAAGTCATAATTAAGATCAATTAGTTTGTACACAGTTGTACACAGTTTGTATAAAAGGAAGATATATATTCCATTGTAATTCTTTTAATCTTCAAGAACTCCCTCTCTTTCAGATGGCTAGTGCAAAGAACAGCATTCGTGGGGTTAATTTTTAAAGAAGAGAATTTGTTGAGTTGAAAAACTTAAAGAATAATGAAATTAACCGGTACAGCCATTCTATTTTGTGCGTGTACAAGTGCCAAATGACATTATTGATCTGAATCTATAATCCATTGAAAACACACGGTGCTTGCCGCATGTTTGCAGCTGCTTCCCTGATTCACAAGCACCAGCTTTCTTGTTTTGATTGTGTATTTTCTCGACATTAATGCAATCACCTCTTTTCTCTCCGGCCCAGACGGAAAAGGTGTGAAGCCAGCTGCATTGTTGGCAAAGTCAACAATGTTAGGCACCAAATTGGTGCTGCAAATTCAACAAAGTTGGGCACCAATTCGGTGCCACTTGCAGCACCAATTGGTGCCCCTTTGTCCTTTG
>Ga0325404_1004816_pt1 | contig 14299 bp, 7 predicted proteins | sample PopdelMetagenome_18_FD_205664 | JGI IMG/M metagenome (GOLD analysis project Ga0325404, IMG submission 205664) | Populus deltoides microbial communities from Bellville, Georgia, United States - Xylem-Control-R1 | ecosystem: Host-associated > Plants > Phyllosphere > Stem > Wood/Secondary xylem... | reverse complement strand
GCGGCAAGCCACAATAAGAGAATGGTAAGAGATAGATGCCCTGAATGATTTTTAGCAAATTAAATTGTATTTAATTTGGTAATATATATACACAAGATTATGTGATTTGATGTTCAAGATCCTCACGAAGAATCGATTCTCATCAGAAACAGTTTCAATCCATTTGAGAAATTAAAAAAGTTGATTTTTAAAATTAAAGCTAATTAATTAAGGGTTAATTTTGAAGTATTCTTAACAGACAAGTTGAATATAAGTCGAGGTATTCTGTCATTGTCTTGAGCCCTTCACTCTCATTACATTAATTGCCTGGCGAAATAGTATTATAGAGGATAGATATATCTAATTACCAAGCATTATTCTAGAATTAACACAAAGTGAAGATAATTAAATTATTTGCAAGCAAAGGAAACCGCGTTCTCATGTGGACTTAATTGCATAGAAATAATTAACGAAATCCATGCAAGCGGCATGCAAAAGAAAGTCTCTCTTTTACCCAGCAATGTAAGCTTGATTTCACCAAGTATACAATATATTAATCTATGAAGAAGGATAGCATTCTTTATATATATATATATATATATAACAAGACAAGAGTAGTAAAAGAGTTGTTAATCTGAGTATTAAGCAGATGATTAATAATTAGTCGTTTTCAACTATATGTGTACAGAGCCGGCCAACACCTAGCTGTCACCAGGCACACCATAACAAGGAACAAAAAAAAAAGTCCACCTTCCTTATTCCCCTATATTAAGAGCCACATCGATCCATAGCCTTGATCACTACGACATTGATACATCTTCAAATATTTTCAACAATTATTAGCTAGCTAGGCCTCCCAAAAATGGCCACAAAGCTTTGTTTATCTCTTTTGTTCATGTGCTTATGCTCATTGCTTTCATCATCTATTGCCTCTAATGACCAGATAGATTACTGGTGCAGCAAAACCCCAAACCCTGAACCATGCAAATACTTTATGAAGCAAAACCCAAAACACTTTGTGCCGAAACAAAAGTCTGACTTCCGCAGAATGGCAATCGAATTAGCCGTGCAACGGGCTCTCAATGCTCAAAATCACAACAAATGGCTAGGACCAAAATGCCGCAATGAGAAAGAAAAGGCTGCGTGGGCTGACTGCTTAAAGCTCTATGAGGACACTATTGCAGAACTCAACCACACCATTAACTCCAACACAAAATGCACCCAGTTTGATGCTCAAACTTGGCTTAGCACTGCTTTAACAAACCTTGAAACCTGCAAAGCCGGGTTCAAGGATCTTGGGGTTTCAGATTTCGTGTTACCTCTCATGTCTAACAATGTTTCAAAGCTAATTCGCAACACCTTGGCTTTGAAGGACAACGCCTCATCAACTTTACCCCAAACTTATAAAGATGGTTTCCCTAGTTGGGTTAAAGCAGGTGATAGAAAGCTCTTGCAAACATCTTCACCATCTCCAAATCTTGTGGTGGCTCAAGATGGTTCAGGGAACCACCGTACCATAAAGGCAGCCCTTGACGCAGCCGCAAAGAGGAGTGGTAGTAGGAGGTTTGTTATTCGTATTAAGAGTGGGGTTTATAGAGAAAATCTTGATATTGGAAAGAAGTTAAAGAACATTATGCTTGTTGGTGATGGTTTGAGAAATACCATCATCACCGGGAGCCGAAGTGTTGGTGGAGGTTTTACTACTTTCAACTCTGCAACTGTTGGTAAGTTTTATACATACATCCTCTCCCTTAATTTCTCTTCATCTACTTTTCTACTAAAACAAGGTATGGAAAATAAAGATAGTATACAAAAAATTATCTTTATTTTAAATTTTAAAAATATAAAATTTATTGATTTATTTTATATTTTCATCATCAATTCTTTAACTAAACATGCATCTTTTTTGTATTTGCATCTTTTATTGTGAAAAACTAAACACTTTGTAAGAAGAAAATGTCCACAGATAGACTTGTTCACTTCCTACACTCTTTGATTAATTAGAGACACTAAGAGGAAAGTTTCAATTGTCAAGCGAAAGAGACACTAAGAGGAAGTTTCAATTTTCAAGCCAAAGACTTTTGGATAAACATTAATTAATTAAAGAAAATCAGACTTAGTCTACGTACAAATATACATCATCAAACTAGCTAGTTAATTTTCATGAATCAATCTTAGTCTACGTACCATTAATTTTCATGACTTTTAAATTAGAGCCATTAATTTTATTTTTCCTGGCAACATCAATCTTAGTCTACGTACCATTGATTTTCATGAATTTTCAGCCGTGACTGGGGAAGGATTCATTGCTCGAGGCATCACTTTCCGCAACACAGCTGGTCCACAAAACCACCAAGCTGTGGCCCTCCGATCAGGCTCCGACCTCTCAGTCTTCTACCGTTGTGGCTTCGAAGGTTACCAAGACACCTTGTACGTCCACTCCCAAAGGCAATTCTACAAGGAATGCTACATCTATGGCACAGTCGATTTCATTTTTGGGAATGCAGCTGTGGTCTTACAAAATTGTATGATATATGCAAGAAGGCCTATGGATAAGCAAAAGAACGTCGTAACAGCTCAAGGCAGGACTGACCCTAATCAAAATACTGGGATTTCAATCCATAACTCGCGAGTCATGGCTTCATCAGACCTTAGACCAGTGCTAAGCTCATTCAAGACTTACTTAGGACGCCCCTGGAAGGAGTACTCTCGTACAGTTTTTCTTCAAACTTATCTTGATTCTTTGGTGGATCCAGCAGGTTGGTTGGAGTGGGATGGTAACTTCGCTCTAAACACTTTGTATTATGGAGAGTACAGAAATTCTGGTCCTGGAGCCTCCACTAGAGGAAGAGTTAAGTGGCGTGGTTACCGGGTTATAACAAGCTCAACCGAAGCATCAAGATTCACAGTCGCAAACTTCATAGCCGGAAGGTCATGGTTGCCGGCTACGGGTGTCCCATTTTACCCTGGACTTTGATGATATTAACAGTCCCCTTCGGTACCATTGATTATTTCATTATGTTTGTTCTTTCATTGTTTCAACATTTTCTTAATTAATTTTTGGATTCCCTTGTAATGGCTCACAACTTGTCTTGAAGACATTAATCAAATAATAAAGAAATTATTCTTTTCATTCCATTGCTTGTAACTTCTCATCATGAACCACTTATTTTCCATGAAAGCAGTACTGTAAAATACAATGTCAGGACTCGGATTATACAGTAGTTGATAATGACGTGGTCGGGATAAATTAACACATGGAAAAAAGTACATTTCACTCGTATTTATTGAGAAAAAAAATTAAAAGAAAATAAGTCTTTAACTTATAGCACCTGTTTTTTAATTTGATTTTCCCCATTTTTACACCTATTTTTGTCAATATTTTTTATAATTTTATTTTTTTCCCATTATACCGTGCTGATCAATAATCTTGATTTTTTTTTTCTTTTTTAAACTTTGATTCCATGGAATCTGGTTGGCTTCTTTATTGCCATGGAATCTTTGTATGGGTTCCATGCAAACCAGAACATATGAAACTAGTGCACATGTGTTTTCTTTAGCTTTTCATTCACTCTCAGGGAATTAGATACGTAACTTTATGGATAAGTCGTCTGTCTGGTTAGCTCATTGTTTAACCGAAAGTTATGTATTAGCTTTGCACCGTTTCTCAATCATCCATTGCTTTGCCAAGAAGTGAGAAGAAACTGTTCATGAAAGAAAGTGACAATTAGGCCTAAGTAACACCTCCAAGCAGAGAAAAAGAATATCTTCCTGTGCCTCCAAAAGCCATTCTCTGTGACATTTTCACATATAAAAGATATTTGTGAAACATTCTTCCTCGACAAATTAGACCTAACAAAGGCAGATACTTGCTCAGCCCCCCTGAAACACATGTCATTGATCAATCGCCCTCGTGTTACAGTCAACGGAATCAGAAGAATGAGAACTTTTCATTACTTCTGGTGTCAAAATTGCCAGCGTACGTTAAGGTTCACCTCGTTAAACCGACTTGAAATCTTTTGTCCGCATTGCTTTGGGGAAATAAATCACGAGCTAGATGTATCAAGGCCCAGGCTTATTGCTGATCTATCTGGCTTAGAGCCGTCTCCAGGTGCACGGTTGTTGGACTCTTTGGCGCAAATGCTCGATCCTCCTACAAGGCGGCAGGATGCTGATTTTGGTAGAAGAATCAGATGGGTACCTGGAAGTGCCAATGGACCTTGGATTACCCTCCAGTTTGTGGATCCTCCAAGCCTGCAAAGACCTTCTATCGCGGCACCACAGCCTGTTGTTCCTCCTAGTAATAGTAGTAATAACAGAAGCCATATTGACAATTTTGGTAACGATGAAGATGATCTGCTCCTTCAAGATACGACACATACTGAACCGCTAGGGCCACCTCCTGCACCAGTTTCGGCAATTGAAGCGTTGCCGGTGGTGAAAATCACTGAACAACATTTGATGAACGACATGCATTGTCCTGTATGTAAGGAGATCTTTGAGGTTGGTGGTGACGTGATGGAGCTACCGTGCAAGCATTTGTACCATTCTGATTGCATTGTTCGTTGGCTGAACTTGCATAATACTTGCCCAGTTTGCCGGTATGAGCTATGTGACGAATCTAACAAAGATCTTCCAGGTGAAAATGCTGAGTTTTTTGTCTTTGAAGAGCTGACAAACAGCATAAATTGGCTGAGGAATCAGCTCCATTCTTTACAGCCGATTCGTGCATTTTCTGATTGGACACAGCGATACCTTGATTTCTTAGACAATAGACTTACTACTTCGCCTGGAGGTGAGTTTGGAATTTCCTTATGCTACTTCCTTCTTCTCTTTGTTTTCCTTATTTCCGGTTTCGAAAGGCTACATGTAATATTTCAGGCTCTTTATCTCTTTTAACTTGGGATCTTGATGGAGGAATTAATAGAAAATTAAGCTCAAGCATCTGGAAGATATATTTATTTTTATCTCTTTATCCAAATATATTTTTTTCTTTTCTATATATATATTTTTTTGTGTTTTGGAACACTGACCAAACACAAAATATTCTCTTATATTGATGTGTTAGTTATGTTGATGTATATTTTCACGCATATAATTTCCAAAAAGAAAAGGAAATTCAGAAATAAAATTCAAATTAATTGATCAATTTCTTCCCTCTATTAGCTTTTAGAAATTACACAAAATTAATTTGGAAGATTTGTATCTAATGTTTAACTAATTATGTGCTGATATTTTCCTGCAGCCAACTCTTGGTGGCGTTCTTGGTTCATTTTTTAACTCTGAATTCCAAATGCCTCCCAGCTTTAAAGCTGTACATATTAGCCTCATAATTGAATCATTTCTTAGGCAGGTATGTCCATCTACCATTAATTTTTAAAGGTAGCAGGGATGAAAGATATCGAACCAGCTTACCAGGTATGTGATACATTTCTTTATTTTTCTACTTTGATGTCCTTAAAATGCCCCCATTTTCCTAACCCAAGTTTTTGTTTCTTATTTAGCAGTTGCAAAAATGACTACATCTGCTATAAGAATAGTTCCATTTGTTCTAATGTTTCTCTCTTCTGTCAATTGTTACATTTTCATACATATTAAAAAAATATATATATGCATGGTTCTAGGTGAAGGAGGATCTTCATATTTGATCTTCCTAGCGTGATCAAGGTTGGGAGAATGAAGAAAGTAGTTTGAGAAAGAGAAGCCTTGAGAGTTGGCTGTAAAAACAAACATGTTGTCACTGCAATGCCATTAATTGATAGAATCAATGGCAGAGCTACCTTAGGGCCAGTAGGGGCCTTCACCCCTTTGGATATTAAATTTATTATTTATTATAAATGGTATATGCTTTGTGTAAAATAATTTGAAAGCTCTATATATCCATGCCATAAGATCAGAAATATCCCATTTTCATCAGATCTTGTACTAAATAACTTAAGTATGCAAATTTTCTTTTTGCTGCTAGTTTTTTTTAGCAAGAAATATATAAGGAACATGGGGCTTGTATGGACCTTTTAGGTTGAAGATCAATGGTCCTTAAACAAGATAAAATTTATTTCTTCTTAAATATAATAATGCACTTTCTTGAGTCGGATGTGCTTCATGGGCTTATTCATGAGTGGGATCAATCTAAAAACATTAATGCACAAACAACTTTGCATTTTATATTTATCTAAGCAATATGTGATGGTTTTTCCTAATAGGTTCGCTTGACCTTGTAGCTCGAAAGGTGGCTCCGCTGTGGAGCTCAACCACCTAATTTGTCGTTAGATTCACAACCTGGCCTACACTACTTATAAAGCAAGAAACTCTCTAAACTAGTGCATCATTAACTGAGATTATAGTCTAGCAAGTAAAATGTATACCCATGAACCTTATTGACAAGTAGTCTGATCAAGATAACTTAAAGAATACTACGTACGTATCCCAACATATGAGCACACGAAAACGACGTATAGAGGTTATGTGAAATTAATAAAACCCTAGGTCAAAACTTGTAATTGTTGTCCATTATATCAAACAAAACAGTTTTGTTTCTTCTTAAACATGTACAAGGGGTGTAACTGCAGAAGTATGATGTCAAATTAAGCATGGAGGTTATAGCAAAAGATAAGTTACAATAAAAGATTTATAACAGCACTTATTAATTTGATAAAAAACTGAGTTCTTGGTTGAAATTTGTTTTTGTTTCCAACATATATAGTCGCTTCTCTTGAAGGGAACAACATATACTTTATAGACAAAGTACTAAGATCTTTGTTCTTTTATCTTAGCTTGTATAGCTTTCGGTTGTGTCCTTTCCTACAAACTAGCCAAAAGCTGCAAGCAGAGTACTCACCATTTTCAAAAAAGATTACATTCACGTTTTTCAAGAGTTTTTAGGCCTACTAAAATGGCTACAAAGTTTGGTTTATCTGTTTTGTTCATAAGCTTTTGCTCATTGTTTTCACCAACATTGTCATCTATCACCTCTAATGAGATAGATTCATGGTGCAACAAAACCCCACACCCTGAACCATGCAAATACTCCATGAAGCAAAACCCAAACCCCTTTATACCTAATCAAGAATTTGAGTCTCGAAAAGTGGCAATCGAATTAGCCTTGAAAAGTGCTCTCACTGCTCAAAATCACCACCAGCGGCTATGGCCAACATTACGAAATGAGAAAGAAAAGAATGCATGGAAACATTGCTTAAACTTCTACAACAAGACCATTGATGAACTCATCCTCGCCCTTGACTCTAACATAAAATCCACCAATTTTGACACCCAAACTTGGCTTAGCGCTGCGTCAACCTATCTTGAAAGTTGTAAATACACAATCAATGATCTAGGGGTTTCAGACTCTATGTTACCTCTCATGATGTCTAACAATGTTTCGAAGCTAATAACCAACTCTTTGGCTCTACATAACAAAGCCTCATCAGTTTTCCCTCAAACTTATCAAGATGATTTTCCTACCTGGGTTAAAGCATCTGATAGAAAGCTCTTGCAGGAACCTTCACCATCTCCAGATCTTGTGGTGGCTCAAGATGGATCGGGTGATTACAGTAACATAAAGGCGGCACTTGAAACCGCAGAAAAGAGTAGTGGGAATGGGAGGTTTGTTATATATATTAAGAGTGGGGTGTATAAAGAGTATCTTGAAATTGGTAAGAAACTAGAGAATATTATGCTTGTTGGTGATGGAATGACAAAAACCATTATCACTGGGAACAAGAGAAGCGGTGGAGGTGTTGACACATTTCACACTGCAACTGTTGGTAAATCTTTTAACTCTCTCTTTGTCTTAATTTAAGTGTAAATAGCCTTTTTCTTATCTATTATGTGTGAAAATCAAGACCAATGTTAAAAATTTGACGAATCCTCAGGGGTCGATGGTCACGGATTCATTGCTCGGGACATCACATTCCAAAACACAGCTGGTCCACAAAACCATCAAGCTGTAGCCCTTCGATCAAGTTCCGATTACTCTGTCTTCTACCGTTGTGGTTTTGAAGGGTATCAAGACACCTTATATGTCCACAGTAAAAGACAGTTCTATAGGGAATGCTCTATCTATGGTACAATAGACTTCATTTTTGGAGATGCAGCCGTTGTCTTACAAAATTGCATGATATATGTAAGAAGGCCAATTGGTAGCCAAAACAACGTTATAACAGCCCAAGGCAGGTCTTGCCCTTATACTAACACAGGGATTGTAATCCATAATTCACAAGTATTTGCTGCAGAAGACCTTGGCTCATCAAAAACATACTTAGGAAGGCCATGGAGGAAATACTCGCGTACAGTTTTTCTCTCAACTTATCTTGATTCTTTGGTGGATCCGGCAGGATGGCTAGAGTGGAATGGTAGTTTTGCCCTAAACACTTTGTATTATGGAGAGTACAAGAACACCGGACCTGGAGCTTCGACTAGTGGAAGAGTTAAGTGGCCTGGTTACAAGGTTATAACTAGTGCAGAAGAAGCATCAGAATTCACAGTCGCAAACTTCATAGGTGGCCGTTCATGGTTGCCAGCTACTGGTGTGCAATTTGCTGCCGGACTTTGATACAATTGACAGTTCCCTGCACTATTGTTTCAATGCATGTTCTTTCATTTTCAATAGTGTTGTGGCTGGTTGCATTGGCATCCAGGAGGGCAGCCACATTCATAAGAGTGAATTAATTCAAACCTTGTTGGGTTCTTCTCCTAATTTTCTAGCAAAACTAAATGCATGTAGCTCCATGTATGGAGTTTTTGAGGCATTTTTACCCCCATTGAGCTGTGAAAACTTGATTGTTAGATGAACATAAATGAGCATGGATTTGTTGAGTTAAAAATCAATTGTCCCGGGATCACATATACTGTAGGTTGGTGCTGTTCTGACATTCCTTTTGGCCTTTTAAACACAGAGTTAAATATAAGCAATTGATTTGTTAGTACTCGAAGTTGAATTCTCGTTTAAGTTCATTTTCTTGTTCAAGCTCCTTAAAATAAAAGGAAAATAAAAGAGCATTTTCTTAAATGGTTCTTCAAGCTTGTTTGAAAAAATTACCTTAAAGAAAAACACTCGATTTATAATTCAAGGCTAGGATGTTTTAATTTAAAACATGTTTCGAATTCTTGTGTACTATGGTTGTGGCTGAGATGTTTTGTGGGATAAAACTAAAGTAGTACTTAGTAACCAGTGTTGTACTAATAAATGTTTAAAGCAATTAAATAGTATTATTTGATTAAATTCTATTTCTTTGTTTTTAAGATATAAAATTAATGACCAATAAGGATTATATTTAAAATATTTAAACAAATACATTTCATTTATATTAAATAATCTATGAAATATTCTTAAATTTACAGAGCATGTTAAAATATTTTTTATGAAAGTTAGTACTAAGTTAAAAAAAATATATTGAATAAGGTAATAATATATATATATAGACATGTCATTTCAATAAAACCAATGTAGAAATAAAATTATGCAAAATACCAGCATACTTTGTATATATAGCTTTTTATTAAAAATAAAATAACGAAGAAAGTTGTCGATTTTAATAAAGAAAAATATAGTAATACCAGAAATGCATGTAATAAATTACAATTTCCATTCAATAGAGTTAATAACGGGCACTTAAAAAAATAGCAAAAAACTGATTTCTTAATTATTATTTTTTTGAAAAGCTAGCAGAATAAGCCTATAAAAGTCACAAGGAACAGACATCTACAACAAAGTAAGCAATCAAGGCTAATCAAGCCTCTGAATATATATATAACACAAGAGAAATAATTAACAGCTGATTTCTTAATTAATTAACACTTATATATAGTCGTTTCTTGAATAGACTAACATTCTATATATAGATCAAGCATAGCATGGGATTTAATCCTGATTTTTTTTTTAGTATTAATTTTGGTTTCTCTTCCTTTTACTTTACATGAAGTTTTTTCTTTCTTTTCAGAAGTAATACATATATATTTGTTAATTTTTCACAAATAATTTCTCAGTAGTTTCAAGAAATTAGTTGAATTTATTGTATAAATAACCCATCATGAGAAATCCAAACCCAGCCTTATATAAATTCAAATGGAAAGATTATATTATGCAAACAGGGCTGATGTGTGCGTGCGCGCGTGTGGATTATCTAATTAATTGGTAATTAATCCATGCTCTATTGTAATGGTTGAGGTGTTTTAGGAGTGTGGGCACGGGAACATGGGCCTAATTTGGACAATAAGTTAGATTTAATGGCCTGAACTGACATTAATTCTAACAGGGTTTAACAAGCCCATCTCAATTATAGGGCCTTTGACTTTGACAGTGATCCACCCCACTAAATATATCCACAAGCCCATCTTGTGGTAATAATTAGACAAATTGGAAAAGAGAGGGAAGGGGAAACAGAACTGGCTCAAGGTAACAGATTAGATCTTTAAAAATATTTAATTATATATATTTATTTTAGGGTTTTATTTATTTATTTTCATTAATTAACTGATATGTTATTATAGAAACCATGGCAATTTTGTCTTGGTGTTTAGGTATGTAGAAATTTTGTCATTGTGAGAAATGTTGATTAAATAGTACAGTTCCAAAAATTAATAATGATAATAATTAAAAGCATTGTTAATCTCAAATCTGTCAGACAAGTTGATTTGATGACTCATCTATTCGGCTATTCGGCTTTAACTTTGATTATATTTTAAATTAAATTAAATACAAGTTGACATAATATAATTTGTCAATTCGACAAAAATAAGCTGTGTCTTAATTAACTAAATAAAATCTTTTTTGACTTTTTTTCAAGATGATATAATTTTGATTTATTTAGAAAAAATAAAAGCATTTTAAATTTATTTAGGTTAATAACTTGAGTTAACTCAATTAATCTATAACTAAAATTCATATACCAGTCAGGTTGATAACTTTAATATAAAAAAAATCCAAATTATATTAATATTAAATAGTAATTAATTTTTGCTTTGATATGATTTAATTTAAGTTTGTTTCTTGCTTAATTTATTATACCATTATATACAAATGTAACAACACTGCCATATCAAATCTGCCATGTAAATCTTGGGGTGATTATCGAGCTAAATAAATCAATTGATAATTGTGTTATTCTTTTTCATAAACAATATATCATAATTTATCGAGTGAGCATGACGTTTTGCTTCCAATTACTAAATATTATCACCATTTTTCCAGGTTCATCATTTAACAAGTAACTAGCTCAAAATAATTAGTATCCAGCACGATAACCAACTAGCTACAATTAGCTGTATATCATTGCGACACACTATACATTTCAGACGGTAATTCTCTAGATAAGCTGTAATTATGATCTTAATCATGTCGACTTCCACTCTTTTAACCTTTTATTTGTTCCCATTTCGTATTATATAATTATATTTATAAGTTATAATTACAGATTATTATTTTGACGGTGACTTATAAACCATAATGCAATCATAAAGTCACTATATATATATAAATCCTAAGCTCTTTTTTATTTATAGTAAATAAAAAATTAAGCCGTTTTTTTTCTTAGATGAATTAATATTGAAAAGCAAAATTAAACGATTAATCTGACTATCTTTGAGAGGTAAATGGAGTTTTTTTAAATAGCACAGTCAGTAAAAATATTTTAGAAACTAATATAGTTGAGAAAATTTTAGAATCTAATACACTTTTACTGGTTGCTCTATCGTGTTTGAGAGGTAAATGGAGTTTTTTACGACTAACAGTGCAATAAAAAATTCTTTTTAATTATGTCAATTTCAACTGCAATCCAATAAAAATTATTAGTTCTCAACATTTTTCCATGAATATACTCAAAATCTCGGCGCACTTCACAACTTGGCATCCAAGTTGGAGCTGAATCAATCATCACCATAACCTGCGCTAACTATAGGCGAAGGTCCATTGTCATGTAGACTAGGGTATACCACTATAACGCTGCTTATAATGCATGCATGTGATGGCAGGCCAAGAACATACCTTGGTGATAAAGGGTGTCCATGGTGTGTTGGAGATTGTGATGAATGTATTTTTTTAAAATATATATTTTTTATATTTATTTTTTATGTTAATATATTAAAATTATATAAAAAAACATTAAAAAATCTTTTTTAAATAGTTAGAGAGTGTAGATTCATATCTTAAGCTGCGCCCATATGTGCAATTTGTTTTTAGAACGAGCAAATTTATTAAGAAAATTAGAAGGCCAAATTACAGAAAAAGGTTGAAAGCAAGAGAGCTGGAGAACCATGTCACACCACATTACAAATAATGTAATTTGTCAAGTTTTACTGTCATAGCTATAACATTCATCATTTAATCAAAATTTTATATTCTATAGAAATATTTACTCATCATTTGATGATTTGACACTATTTTTTATAATTTACTTGAACCTTCGCTCCAATGAAGTAAAACTAGCAGTCACCTTTCAAGAAATAAATACCCCCCCCCCTTTTTTTTTTCTTTGGAGAATATATTTAAAAGAATTATTGTTAGTGGATCATATATATTAAGATCAAATTGGTCCCAGAAAATATCTTCGCATGAAAGAAATATCTGATAAAAAGTATGCATCCTAAAATATTGGTCCCAGCTACTTACAATTGGGACCATGATCAAATTTATAATTAAATAATTCATAATTATCATTGCACATATAGACTTCAGACAAATACGAATGTTCACTAGATTTTATACCGACTGGCGCCCCTTTCTAGCTAGCTTTGAAGAGGTTTATCCCTTTTTGAGGTTTGGTGTAATAAACAAAACATTTTGGTGGACCCAGAAACTTTTTCTACCACTTTCTTGTTTTAATTACTATATTTTTATTTTCTTCTGTATAAAAAGCTGGTGAACTGTCCTTCTTTCGATTTCTATACAGTACATGATTATGTAGAATTTCTCTTTCACATATGGCCTACCCCGTGTATTCATACCCTATGCTTTGAGTATATCGTACTTCTGGCAGGTATACGTACATTATACTCCTAGATATTTTTTGAACTTTTGATTCCAAAGCTGCCCTCATATATAGTTGAAACAAGATGAAGAGAGAATACACATACTGAAAATGTCTAATTTATGCCTGAAGGTAATCTAATAATTAATTACCTCTACTAACTTATGTAAAACTAGTCTACTAACTTATTTATAGATTGAAAATATATTAATAAAAGAAAAAAAGTTGATGACCCCAAGTAATAAAGTATTGGAACAAGAATCTATTTAATTCAATTTCATATATTCATCAAAAATACCTTAAGAAATCTAAGAAAAAAAATATTATGGTAGATTGTACTTGGTTAATGTCTTAAAATTAAAAAGATAAATATAGAAAAAATTAGAATATATTTTATTAAAGAAACAAATTAAAATATAAAATAAATTTATATTGTTTTAAAATAGTAACTAATTAAATGCTTGAAAACCTTATGGTTTGAAGAGGAGGGTTAATTCTTGTTTCGAGAAATTAAAGACTTCAAATATCCATCCAATTATTGGCATTAGAACACATTGCCATGTAATAAATCTAACCAGACCCTTTTTAACCTTAATCAATGGCTTGCCCATAATGAAGGGCGAATTTGTCCTATAAAAACTCCCAAGAGACAAAAATCCAGTAGAAACTTCCAATGTGGAAACCTCCCATTTAAGTAGAAAAATTATTTTTAATTTAAAAATATATTTTTTAATTTTTTATATGAGTACATTAAATCAATGCTGAACACGCTAAAACAGCAAAAGAAATCACAAGTGGGTCCCAACGAGTATTACAGAAGTCGCATCCCTATTGGTTGCTGCTAAGTTCAGCCATCCAAACGGTGCCACGTCATGCCGTGACGGTGCGAACCCCGAAACGTGCGGTCCGAAACAATGACTTCCTGCAGCTGTGATGATAGAGAGCAGGACCCACGTGGATAAATCACAGCCCCACATCATAAATATTTGCACTGTTGTGATTTTTTAGATCTAATTTTAATTTTAATTGTATAAAGACAAGAATGTATCAATGAATGCTTGAGTTTGGTGCTTCAAGGCTAATGGGTTTTTAAACACGTGTTTGATTGTTTTTTTTTTTTAATCTTACTTGGTTTTGTTTATAAATGTGATAATAATTAGAGAGATGATGTAAATTTGGGTGGAGGGATGTGAGGTTACCATTAATTAATTTTATTTAAATTAATTTGATTATAATTTGAGAGATGATGTCAATTGGGGTGGAAGTGATGTGAGGTTACCGTTAATTAATTTTATTTAAATTTGATTATAATTTGAGAGATGATGTAAATTGGGGCGGTGGAAGTGATGTGAGATTAC
>Ga0325404_1004813_pt1 | contig 14303 bp, 11 predicted proteins | sample PopdelMetagenome_18_FD_205664 | JGI IMG/M metagenome (GOLD analysis project Ga0325404, IMG submission 205664) | Populus deltoides microbial communities from Bellville, Georgia, United States - Xylem-Control-R1 | ecosystem: Host-associated > Plants > Phyllosphere > Stem > Wood/Secondary xylem... | reverse complement strand
ACTATATAATTTGTGCAATTAGATATACAATGAACATGTGTTTTTTGCAAAAACTTTAATTAATGTCATCCCTCCTCTTTTTATGTGTGATTTAGTTTATATTAATTATTTATTTCAATTTAAATTAATGCTTTCACTATCTGATTTTTTTAAAAAAAATTGTTTTTTTTAAATAGTAGTTATTTTTTTAAATTATTTTGTATTTTTATAATGTTTCAAAGAGATTATTGTAATTTATATTTATATTTTTTTATATTTGATATGAATAAACTATATTTTGATGATGTATGTAAAAAAATAATTTGTTCTTGATGAGAAAAAATAACTTCTAAAATAAATAAAAGACATAAATTCTAAAGCAAAGTGAGTATATTAAATATTTGCATAGTCATCTAAATAACATTCTTAGAACTCTTTTACAATTAATCAATTCAACTATATTGAAATATATTTATTAAATATAATTAATATTTTTCAATTAGTTATATTGATACATTTTTCTATAAATTTAAATTTTAATTTGGAATTACACGCAACGTTACACGGGTTTTAAAACTAGTGTATATTTATTGTAGCATTCATTTGAGCAAGTTTTTAGACAAATGCAAATAAAAACTAATTTTATTGTAGTGAGCGGAAGAACGACATTGTTTTTATCCTAATAAGCCTTCTCTTCACCATCTAAACCAATCATATTAAACATAATTACATCAAAATATTGCAAAGTATATGATTATTAACTATTAGTGTAATATCAAACAGGGAAAAAAAAAACAATAGCTGAAAAGTGGATTAACCAACAAATTACTGAGTGAAAAGCTTCGATTTGACAATCTGATTGAAACAGCACATAGAAATAGAGGTAAGAAACAAGAGAGAAAAACCACAAGAGCCGGTTGAAGACGGCCTCCATAGCAGTTCGCTCACTAGCCGGCCATTTCTTCTATGACAGCACACACTTTTATAACCCTATTCTCCCATATCATTCCTTTTAAAGCCTCCTCATTGGAGGACTCGGTCGTCATATCTCTCAGTTTTTATCTCACATTATTCTAGGTACTAGCTATACTGAACGTACAGCTCAGTTTCATGGCGAAATTATCACAGCAGAACACAAAAAACACAGCAATTAACAGAAACAATACGACTAATGGTGTTACCAAGGTGAAACGAACAAGGAGAAGTATGCCAAGAGACTCTCCTCCTCAACGTAGCTCCATTTATCGTGGTGTTACTAGGTCATCAATCATTTGCCTTCATTTGCTTGATCAAATTTTTTAAATTTCCTTCTTAATTTGTCTTCTTTTTTCCTTACTACTAAAATGATACCATTGTATAATTTATTGTTTCAGGCATCGATGGACCGGCCGATATGAAGCTCATTTGTGGGATAAGAATTGCTGGAATGAATCACAAAACAAGAAAGGACGACAAGGTTCATTTCACCACCTACATTAGCTTTAGTTTTTTTTTTTTCAAGCTGTAGCGCAATATAAATGATCATGGAACAATATATTGTATTAATGTGAACTTTTCATTGTCTTTTCGTGGCACTGGCTGGTGGATTTTTGCCCATGCTTGGATAATGCAGTCTACCTTGGTACGTGTACATATCCATGCATTTTCTTTATAAAACCAATGGAGAGTTATATAAGAATTGGAAAAAAAGAAATTTGAGATCGAGTGGTAGTTCTATGGCATTTGTGATGACTGCTATTGATCAGGTGCCTATGATGACGAAGAAGTTGCAGCACATGCCTATGACTTGGCGGCATTGAAATACTGGGGTCCTGAGACAATCCTTAATTTTCCGGTAATTTTATATCATTATTTCATTGATATGAGAAAAAAATATTTAGATGATTTAGCTCTATAGTCTTCAGGATGTAGAATTAACGAAGGAATTTGTTGTTTCTTCTTCTTCTTCTTCTTCTTCTTCTTATTAATGGTAGTTATCGACATACCAAAACCAGCTGAAAGAAATGGAGGGTAAGTCTAGAGAAGAGTACATCGGATCATTGAGAAGGTAATTAAGCTTCTTGCATCAATGGTTGTGGAAATGAATCCCTGCATAAGGAATTGCTAAATTGATGAATTAATTTATACTGCAAATTAATTCATTTTGACATTCAAATTTATAGGAAAAGCAGTCGTGGGGTTCCAAAATATCGAGGAGTTTCTAGGTACTCTACGTACGGAAACCTTGTTCTTCAATTATATACAGTTTATAACTTCAATTTTTAAATTTGAATTAACTTCAATTTCAGGCATCATCACAATGGAGGTTGGGAAGCTCGGATTGGCAGAGTGTTTGGCAACAAGTACTTGTATCTTGAGACATATGGTAATTTCTATTAGAGAATAATATAAATGATATTTTAGAATCTCATCTAACAATTTAAATTATTATATTGAATTGATTCTTTAATATAATATCAGAATCTTGAAAACCAAATAATCAACTTATTTATTTAATAAAATTTAAGCACAAGATAATATGAATCTGTGCAAGTTACTTGAAAAGATATGTTAGATAATAATATAAATTAGAATCTTATTTATTAGCTTAAATTATTATGTTGAATTAGTTCTTTAACAATTCCTCCATGAAGTTTTTTACTTATGAGATTTCTTATTTCTTTAATTTCAACCATACTCTTACATGCAAAATCAATCCTGACATTAATCAAAGCTATTTTTTTATTGCAAAACCATCCACCAACACTTATTGTAACCTAATTCTTACTTTACATGACGTAAAACGGATTGATCCTAACTTCAATCAATTGATCTCATTGAGTTCTTGCAGCTGCTCAAGAAGAAGCTGCGGCCGCATATGGTATAGAGCACCGGGGCCTGAATGCTGATCTTAGCCGGTACATCAAGTGGCTGAAACCCAATCAAAATAACAGTAACGGCAGCAATGATCTGAATCTTCCTAACCCTATGATCATAGGCACTGATAACTCAACTCATCGTAACCCTAATCAAGAACTCGGACCACCATTCCTTCACAACGAACAAACCTACCAACCTAGTGAAACTACATTAATTCCACTAAGGCCAGCTGCTGCGAATCCCACATCAGCCCTAGGGCTCTTACTTCAATCATCCAAGTTCAAGGAAATGATGGAAATGACAGCAGTGACAGACTGCCCACCAACCTCATCGTCAGACTTAGAACTGACACCGTGTAGCTTCCCTGAAGACGTACAAACATATTTTGAGTGCCAATATTCAAGTAGCTATGGAGATCAAGGAGATGATATGATTTTCGGTGACTACAACTCGTTTATGCCACCCATGTTTCACTCCGATTTCTAAACATAGGGATTAATTCAGGTGATTTAATTTGTTAGTATATTCATTCTATATAATATTAAATTAGAAGGTTCTTTGTGAATACGAGATCATGTGGTCTTTGATTCTCCCAGATCACTTGGTTGGCAGCTCTTTAGGGTTGAGATTTCCTTGAATAAGAAAATTTGTAGAACGAGGAGAAGATATTGATAGCTTGGAAATCTGATTTCAGATATTGCTAATGGGCTATTTATTATTTGGTTCATTTGTTTTTAGAGCGATAATTAAGGGCAAAAAAACAATAGATTTATCATCAATTTTGTTTTTTATTTTTTTTGTATGAATAAGATGAATCATTTTCTATCGTTAAAAAGTCCATGAAACAGATGTAATTTTCATTTTGTTCAGCAATAAAAAGTCTACATATTGAATAAATGTACCTAGCAGTTATTTATTTTTTGTGAATATACTTTTTTTCAATTTAGTTTTTCTAAATAATTACTTAACATTTCATCATTTGATTAATTCAACTCAATTAAAATCATCATACACATATTTATAACACAATCAATGAACAATATCATAAATGCATAATTTTCCCTTTTTATTCTCTATGTGGTCAGCCCTATTGTTCTTTCTATCTATCATTTTTCTTCATCATTTTTCCATGATTTTACTCCTATAACAACCTGAAACTTAATTTCTAAGAAATCCCTTTTTCCCCAATTTTTATTTTAAAAACTCTAATTCATTTTTTGCTAAAGTTTTCTGAAAATCAATTAATTTTTGTTTAAATTGATATAGAGAAGTTCCAAACATCTTGTCTGGTTTCAAAATGTATTTCAAAAATTAATTAGTTGAAATTTCTCAAGACTTCTCTCTTTTTCCATATCTTTCTTTACTTTTTCACTCTAACCCAATCTCCCCCCCCTCCTTCTTTAATCTCTCTTGATTTTGGCATGGGTATGTTCTTCTCTCTCAAAACTCTCTATTTTCACTCCTTTCACACTTCTCTTACCCTTCAATGGTGGAGGAAAGGAAGAAGGAAAGAAAACTTTTTTGTCTCTTGATCCTTCTCTTGCTGTACCGTCAGCTTAACAGGTGAGGGAGAGGTGAATTTTTTTAATTGATTACTTATTTACCCTTTCTTATTCCATTACTTATTTTATTTCAGGTAACCTTTTATAAATCCAATATAACTTTATACCAGTAGTTTCATCTAACTATATATATATATATATATATATATATATATATATATATATATATATATATATATATATATATATATATATATATATATATAGTTACCTCCTCAAATTGAGAGCTTTTCTAATGTGTCTTTACCATTAGAATCCTTTTATTTCTTAGTTCCTTCTCACTCCTGTCCAAAATTCTAAATGGTTGTGCTTCCAAGGTCAAATATTCCTTAAGTTCTAGTGGAATTTGGGGTAGTATCTACATCCATCTGAGCCTTTCTAAGTAATTATACATATAATACGTCATGTATCCTTGACAAGGACAGTGGTAAGGTCAATCTATATGTAACTGTACCTAATATTTAAACTATCTTAAAGGACTAATATACATAAGAACTGACACACCTTTCATTTCCAAACTATATAATATGCTTTCAATGTGTAATTTTTAGGTATACTTGATCCCCCATCTCAAACTTGAGGGTATGATAGGTTAATTCGGGTTATTTTTTAATTTGCTTTCTGTGAGGTATTCCGGTCTCATAACCCGGATTATGAGTTTAGTGTATTAAACCAATTCAATTTAGGTTGTTTTTGTGACTTTTTTAATTGATTTGTTTTTAATTTCAACCTTCAACATTTGATTAATTGAGAATTGAGTTTCATAATTTATTTTTATTTACTTTTTATAGTGTTATCTCAGTCTCACGATCTAGGTTGCGGTTTTGGAAGGTTAATCTGGGTTGGCCATAGTTATTTTTTTAATTGATTTTCTTTTCAATTTCATCTTTCAACATTGATTTGATTGAGAATTGAGCTTCAAAATTTTTTTTGATTTATTTTTTGTTGGGTTATCATGGTCTCATGATTAGGGTTGCAGATTTAACAAGTTAACCCAGGTTAATCAAACTACCTTTTTTTAACCCAGGTTATACTCATTAAGTCAATCAGATCATATCAAGTCAATCTCTACATTATTTAATTCTTTTGCTAGAAAAACATTAATAATATATAAATATTTTTTGAACGTTAAAAAAAATTGATATGACCTACGATGTAGTCGTGAGCCAATAATATTTTACTAATTGATTATAAATAAGTTTTTGACCATATTCTCAATTTATTATCCTTTTGTTTCGAAAAAGATACCAACTTTCCTAATAAAATCTCCCTATCTTATATATATATATATATATATATATATATATATATATATATATATATATATATATGCGTGCGCGCGCGTATTTTGTTTTAATTAAAATATTAAAAAAGAAGATGTAATTGGCTGAGGGACATAGTAAGTTGTACTTGATCGGATTTTAAACAGAGGGATTAAATATATGTCTAACACTAAAAAGGCTAATTAACTACTTTCATTAAACTATAAGGACTAAGTTTTAATAAATAAATAATTTTAGGAAGATTTAAGAGGCATAGATCATCTACTGGATTTATTAATCTAATTGTTTATTTGTGTTTGTGAATATCTCAAGAAATAGCATTAGTGATGAATTATATATGCTACAAAATCCTTTACGAAGTAGGGTTTGAAAGACCCATTGAAACATTGTCTCCCACTCTACTATAAATACACTTACGCCCTAAACCTTTCCGAACCACTAGAGGTTAAACTTTCCTTTCCTTTTTTCTTCTGGAGAAAAACACATCGAAGGGACAACCTCAAAGAACAAAAAACGGCGGGCAAGAGTTTGATGAGCACACCAATCTCAGAAACCTCAGAGAAGAACTGGGATGTAGATCGTGCGATGCAAAGTGATGGTGAACCGAGGCGTCACGATCAAGTAAGGGAAGCGTTTAGAAGCTTATCTACATCAGCCAATTGGATGGATTGGTTCAAGTTTGGACCAGTTGGTTGGAGATTTAACCCTAGTGACATAGAATTGCTTGATTATTATTTACGTGCAAGAAAATATGGTGGTGGTGCAATTTGTGAAGGTATTTTTGGTGACTTTGATCTCTATAAATATGATCCTCAAGACTTACCACAAGGTAGGTCACGCTTCATGTTTTTCTTTGAATAAACAAAGATTTTCTTTCAATAAACAAGTTCATAGTTAAAGAAATATATATTGAGAGAGAGAAGATTATTTGATTTGCGCTAATAGTTGAGTTAGTTTTTTAATGAACAGATAAAGTGCATCGCCATTGTAATGGCAGGATGTATATTTTTACTCCTATTTACAAACTCCATATAAATGGAGCACGGAAGGGTAAACGAAACACCCCGAATGGACATTGGAAGATGAATTCATCTCCCATTCCCATTATCGAAAATAACGATGGACAAACAATTGGTACCAGGTCATCTCTTGTCTTCTTCGATAAGGATAAAAGGAAGACACGTTGGCTTATGTATGAATTCAGGCTTGTAGATCCTCCCACACAAACCATTGAAAATGAAGGCATGGTCTGTAAAATGTTTTGGTTGTTTTTTTTTTAAAAAAAAAAAAAAAAAACAGGGTCTTGTTTAGCATGCTGACAATTACTTGCTTTTCTTTTGGAAATAACACAGTTGGACCACTGTGTGCTAGCAGTGGTTTATAGGTCCAAAGAGGATAGACTGGATACTGCTACCGATAAAAACAGATGGTCACATGATTATGTGGCACACACTATAGGTTTTGATGAATTTAACTCAGAACCAAAACGTTGCCACGATCATGTTCTGTCCGATAACAAGGAAAACCATTCCATGGAGCAGAGCCATAGAAAGCGTAAATATGCTCAAGATATTGGTGGGACTTCAACTTCAAACAGTAATTCAATCACAAATTTTTCCTAGAACAGCATATTCTTCTCCAATAAGTATTTCCATTTGATGTAAAGTTTTCTGTATATAATTTCTTTTCTTCGTTGAATTAGAATCCTCTTTTAGTGTTTCTTTGAATATGAATCTTTTTCTTACGAAAAAAATATCCTTTTGTTAATAAGGATCTTTATATTTATTTTGTTCTTAATTCTTTATTAAATGTTGGTGATGAAAACAACCAATAATCCCATATATTATTAATATATTTTTGAGCTAAGCCGTTACAGACCCGTAGTTTCAACTAGCTAGGCTAAAGTTGATTCAGATGAAAATCATCGAATTAATATCTTAGATAAGATGTGTAGCAAATGCATGTCAACGAGCAAGAACTTGAACTGCATGTACAATGCCACAGCATCCCACAAGCAAGGAAGACTCTGAACATCGCTGTTTAAAATTCGACACTTTGAAAAAGACAACAGAAAAATAGAGTGATGAACGTGATTCCAAGAATTGTTATGAATCAAATACAAGAAAATGGAGCTAAGTTTGTTGTGTATGACCTAATTGACAGCCAATCACCCATATTAATGATATTTTATTTTACTAGCTAATTAGTTCAGGCTCCGTTGGAGCTCATATCAAAGTATTTTTTTAATGTTTAATAATATAGATTGTACATTTAATAAAATTACTCGAGGATTAAATGCGTCATACCAGACACGAAACAAGCAAAATCAAGTTAATTAGCCAACGAAAGGGGTTAGCATGGTAGCGAGCCTCCTCGGCCCTCGACCTTAACAGGCTCCGTTAATATATATATATAGCCTTCTAAAATGAGGAAGTTTTCTCTCTTCCTTCTCAACCCGGCTTGATAAATATTAAAAACAAAAAAAGTTGTGAATCCTAACAGAAGATTAAGTTAGGACACTGAGAAATACATATGAATTAAGTTATTTAATTTTTTTATTTAATCATAAATAATTTTTTATTAAAAGAGTAATAATTTAAATACTATTGAACTAAAATAATTTTCTAGTATAATCCTTCCTTTTCTTAGTAATATTTTTTATTTCTACAAAAAAAAACCTAGTTTAATAAAAATAAGGAATGAAAACACATGTCCAAAGAGATTTGCTCCTTGATTGACTTAGATTTGAAATTAGATCAGATGAGAACTAACTTGATGTGACTCAGTTAATATAGCAGGTTCAAATGCAAACCAATTAAAATCCGGTTTGATTTCAAAATATAAATTTCAAGACATCGTCGCTTAACCTGTTTTTTTAAATATATACTAAAATAACAATATTTTAGATTGACTCGGATTAATTAACTTATCTTGTCAAAATCATAACCTAAGCCATGGACTTGATTGAGTTTAATTATATATATGATAATAAAAATTGGAAACATGCAAGAAAATGAACAAATAAAATTTAAGAAGAAAAAATCATTGCAAAGGGATATTCAAAAAGAGCATTTGTCAGTGTTATTAAAAGAATATTATAAACTAATTTGAAAAGAAAATTGAATGAAATTTAATAAAATAATGTGGATAAAAATCTCTAATAAATTTATTTTAATAAATTTAAATTAAAAAAAAAACTAAAAAACATTAAGGCACTTGGGCCTAGGTGGGCCAACACGCCTATACATTAAAAAATAGGGGCAAGTGGTGGGCTGCTAGGGCAAGCCCAAAGCTAGCCCATTAACTTCATCTTTTCTTATACCTGAAATGAGTAGACAATAAGTTCGTCTAATTTTTTAAAAAAATAAATAGGTGGATCATCATCTGCATGTCACTTCCTAGTTCAGCTTAAACCACCTTACGTTACAGGAAAATTGGGCTCCGTCCTCTTGGTCTAAAGCTCAATTTTAATCTCATATTGGGATATATATATATATATATACCATGATAATTCAATATAAAAAAATAAAAATAAATTATCAAGTTCAATTCACATTTAATATATTTAATATATTGTGAAAAGATAAAATTAAAATAGAAAAAGTTCGATAATCGGACTAAAAAAATTAAGGATATAAAAAAAAAAACATTATTATAATTCATAGTGCTTTTTCTCATATACTACAATACATGTTACACTGAAAACACCACATTTTTAAAATTTTTGTTAATAATTATATAATAAATTATAATAAATTCAAAATGTCAATAAAATTGATTGTAAATATTAAATGGTGTGAAAGTAAATATTAATATCGATCTAAGATATTACCGGGATTTGAACCTTTAACTAATGGATTATATCTAGATAATTAAATGCACAATGTTTGTGGTGGGATCAAGAAATTTTTAGATGTAAAATAGTTATGTTAGAAATTTTTTTTGATAGTGTTATTAAACCTAACTCAGCAGGTCAAACTTGAAACCTTTCAACTATACTATTTGTCTAGCTTGAGTTTCAAATTAAATTGTATAAGAGTTGCCCTTACATCTTCTAATAAATTTGACGAGATAAAGTAAATTTAGACAATTGATAAAACATGGTTCGGATTTAAAAATATTTTTAAGATAACATCTTTTCTTAAAAAAAATATTGAGACGGTGACACATTGAATAAACTTGGTTTTACCTACGTTAACTAACCAAACTCGTGATTTAATTTGAGTTATAAACTTCATTAAGTTTAATAACTTTAGTTTAAAAAAATATTTAAATTAATTATGTGATAAAAAATAGACGCTTGCAAAATTAAGTATCAACTCAATACTGAGATATTTTTCTAAAACCACGATAATTTTATAAAAAGTAAATCAAAATAAATCATGAAACCTAATTCTCAATAATTATTTTTTTTTATAATTATTTTTTATTTAATAATATGATTAAATGATAGATGCTAAAAAAATCGAGCACTAACCCAATGTCGGGATGATTTTTCAAGATCATGATATCCTCATATAAAAAAAATTAAAATAAATAATAAAGTCTAATTCTCAATAAATCTAAAAATATAAAAATTAAAGAGAGCAAAGAAAAAGCAAAAGCAAAAAATCAAAAAGGAATTAGGGAAAAAAAGGAAAAATGAAAACAAAGTTACTGTTCATTGAACAGTAACATGTGAGGAGGGGAACATCGATTTTCCCCTCCTAAACTAATTCTTTAAGTTATTTGATTTGTAAGTTATTATTTGAAGAATTAGGCATATTTAGCAATGGGTATATATATTGAATTTAATCTTTAGATTCTTTGACTGTTAGATGCAAGTTTAAGTTCATAAACGGATTGAACCTGATTTTTAAAATAATTCTGGATATTGTAAAATAATATTAACTAGTTTGTTGCTTTGTGCGTTTTCATGGGTAACTTTTTACTAGTATTAGTATACTTGCCCAGCTCTACGAGTCAATACGGTGTCGGTGGCCGACATATTTGTCTTGTGCTAGATTTTAAATTAAATTAAATACAAATTAATTTGATGCAACGGAATCAACTTAGAAAATGCATCAAAATTTGGTCAATTACATAAAATCTTATTTGACTTTTTTTTTTAAAAAAAAAAGTGCAGTGCTTATTTAATATATTTTTATAAAATAATTGAAATGACAATATTTTTAATGGATTTTTGGAATCTTTTTAATAAGTTTTTTTTTGGAATCTTTTTTTATTTAATATTACAATAATAAAATTAGACATTTGTAGATCATACAATAGAGAAATAGTTTCATTAAGATTGTCTTTTTTCATTCATGTAATGTTTTTTACAACATAATAGTTTTTATTAGCAACATATATAGTTCATTGAATAAAAACCAACAGCATTAAATTTTTTTTTTATAAACTACAATGATTTAAACTAAAAAGGAAAAATTGTATATTTTTTTATCCAAACCCTAATTTTTCCATTCATGCATTTTATTTTTATTTTTATGAAAACATTTTTTTTATGAGAAGCATTTTGTTTTAAGCAAAGACTTACGATAATGAAAACTTAAAATTTTGAGAATATATTATTTTTACACACGTACAGATCAGAACAACAAATGTTTTTAAAAATCATATAAAAATTAATAATAAAAACTAAAAAAAATAGATATATTAGTTTAATATAATATTAATAAGAAAATCATTTCAAGAATTATGCATATCATGCTAACACATAATTATTCATAAAGAAATCGATGATATTATCATAAAAAGACCTAATATTATATATAAAAAAATGACATGATTTATTTTTCATTATTTTTCATTAGAAACACATTTTTTTTAATAAAAAGCAAAGACAATTAAAATAGAAATTTGTAAAAAATTTTAATCATTTGAAATAGGTAGAAAAATATATTTTTTTTCAATCTAAACTGCATTGCCTAGCTTGTTAATGCATATCTTTATTGTTTTAACAAAAGCAAGTTTTTTAATTGAAAGCACTATTTTATAGATAAATAAACTATCATGATCTCAAAAACAAGTCTTAATAAAAAAAATATTAAAATAATGTCTTAATATTTTATATGTGATTGAAAGTAAAAAAAAAATAAAAAAACTTAATTAATATGATAAAATAATGTAAAAAATCTATTAAAAATAACACAAAAATATTCATTTTCATTGAAAACAAAATTATGAACATTCCTGTAAAAACATGTAATATTATTTAAGAACTTTGAAAGAATTGAATAATAATTTAAACATCTCATGTTAAGTATTTTATTTAAACGGCACCCTAATAAAAAATCACATAAAATAAAAATTTAAGAATCAAAATAAATAATTGAAAAATACACAGTGCCATTCATAGTCCAATGCGCTGCAATATCTAGCCTAAGTTTTTTTTTTTTTAATCTAATTTTAGATGCTTTAGAATTTCCATCTCTTTAATTTGTGTGTGCAAATAGGGTCCCTTTGTTTTGTAAAAATATATTTTAGAAAACATTTTCCTGAAACTGAATTATTTTCTCTTGATAGATTTTGATAGATCATTTAAAGTGAAGGTGATAATAATGACAATGATGTTCAAGACAATGGTGGTAGACTGGTAGTTGATGCATAACAGCAGTATTAAACCACTGGCATTGTTTTTGAAGAGGTGATGATACGATAGAGATGATTGTGTTTGGTAGTGTGGTTATGAGTGCTTTTTAAATAATTTTTCATGTTAAAATACAAGTAAATGATGTTTTTTTATTTTTTAAAAATTATTTTTGTTATTAACACATCAAAACGATCCAAAACATACAAACCATATTAAATTTTAGCAAAATAAATTTAAATTTTTTAAAAACGTAGCCACAACCGCGTTCTCAAACGTACCTGTAATGTTGAGTGTTGGAGATAAATATAGAGGTTGTTTTGATATTATTTTTTTTAAATATATTAAAATATTTTTTTATTTTTAATATTAGCATAGTATATTAAAATAATATAAAAATTTTAAAAAATATATAAATTTTAACTAATAACATGTTAAACTTCAATAACCACTTCATTTCAAAGGGAAAAAAATACTGAAAGTCAAAAAATGCCAAAAGGAGCAGGTGCTGCAAAAAGAAATTTTTTTTTTCCTTTAGAAAAAGGAGGGCAGTACGCTGTGGCTACAAATTAAAGGAGAGACAGACTGCAAGCGGACTCAATAGATGCTTGAATATGTAGCTTGATCGGCAAATACGATTCTAAGCCATGGCTTTCAGTTCCTCAATCAACTCTACAATGTACTGGTTCTGAATCTGTGCGTTCAACAGAAATTCCCTCCATTTTTTGTGATTTTCCCTCATAGACTTGCCAGGCTCCTTGTCTACATCCAGCATGACAGTTTTGACAGCTTCACAAATATCATCCTTTCCAAAATACCCATCCTCATCTCTCCTATTTATCTCCACCCCAGCCTTCAGGTCTCCAGCTATGAGCTTGGTGTTCAGGAACTGGTCACCCTTCAGTGGTAGCATGGCCAATTGACAGTCATTCACCAATGCTTCAATCAGAGAGCTAAACCCTGAGTGACAGACATAACACCCTACACTACTATGTGCGAGTATAAGCTGTTGCTGAACCCACCCTGTGTGCAGAACTCCTCTACCCTTGACCCTCTCTAAGAACCTCGACGGTAAAGCGTGGTTTAACTCGGTTTGGCTATCGAGCTCTGCAGGAAAGTTCAAAACTAGGAAAAATGGTAAACCAGTGAGTTCCAAACCAAGAACAAGCTCTTTTATTTGGTCATGGTTCAAGAATGTTTCGCTGCCAAATGAGCAAAAAATCACAGATTTGGCAGGAAATTGACCCAACCAATTAGCCCATTTCTCATCGAGTACTCCAGAAGGTGGATCAGGGACTAGAGGACCAGTTAAAAGTACAGGTTTTTTAAACTGTGTTTTTATAAAATCCACGTACGGTCCTTCCATTTCTTGACATGTCTTCAAGAGCATTGCAGTGCAACCAAGACGACTATCGACAGCTCTATCGCATATAGTAGGACCACCATCAAAGCTCTTATATACAATCGAGAAGTCTCGAGCCTGAAAGGCTTTTACAGAAGTAATGGATGATGAAGGATACCCATTTGGAGGTTTCATGAGATCCCCAATCGAGGGACTTTCTCCTTCTTCACTTATTCTGGCAGGGACAGTAAGGTATGAAGTTGAAGTGGCAGAGAAAACAGTGTAGCTTATTGTTTTAATGCCAATCTGGGAAGCTAGCTTTGGAAGCCAGTGCTGTAAGAGATCGAAGAACACAAAATGGGGTTTGAGTTCCGCCAATATGGTCTTGATTTGAGGCTGCATGAGGTCTAGAGCTTTCTTGAGGAGACCAGCCACAGCCGGTGTTGTCTCTGCGGTGCTGTTATGCCCCGGAGGGAGGCCCTCAACCGCAGGGATTGGAAGAGAGATGATTTGGGTGGTGGGAGTGGCAAGAAGAGAGGACTTGATGCGTGCAATGTTGCCAGGAGCTGACAAGAAAGAGATTCGAACTCCATGGAGGGAAAGCTTGTTAGAGAGTTGCACAAATGGGCTTATGTGACCAAATGCAAAGAATGGAAACATCACAACATGAAGCTCGGATGATGATTCAC
>Ga0325404_1004810_pt1 | contig 14306 bp, 4 predicted proteins | sample PopdelMetagenome_18_FD_205664 | JGI IMG/M metagenome (GOLD analysis project Ga0325404, IMG submission 205664) | Populus deltoides microbial communities from Bellville, Georgia, United States - Xylem-Control-R1 | ecosystem: Host-associated > Plants > Phyllosphere > Stem > Wood/Secondary xylem... | reverse complement strand
AACTCGGGTTAGCACGCCAAACACGTGAATCGGGTTATAGATTTCATTGAGATTGTAACTTGTTTCTTCTTCAAAAATATTTTTTATTTAACTATATGATAATAAAAATAGACGATTGTGAAATTAAGCATCAATCCAATACATATATGTTTTTTTGAGACCACGATAACTTCTTAAAAAACAAAACTATTTATGAAATTGAATTCCCAATTAACATAATATTTAATGATGAAATTAAAAAAAAAACTAATTAAAAAAAAGAGTTAAACTTATTAGGCCCATGAACCAGGTAAATTAGTGAATAGATCCAAAGACTTTATAAAGTTCAATAATATAATTTTTTTAAAAAACTATTTTTTTTAACCATACGAGAAAAAAATAGACGATAAAAATGCTATTTTCAATTAAAAAAACACCCCATCAAACTCGTAAATCAAGGCAACTTGAGTTACCCTAGCAAACTATGTCAACCTTATAAAAAGAAGAAATAAAAATAAATAAATCATGAAACTAAATTCTTAATCATCATTATATTAAAAAATAAAATCCACAAAAAATATTGTATGTAAAATCATATAAAAAAACCAAAACACTATGGATTACTATTATAATCCACAATACAATGGGTGTTGGTGAATTATAGTTCTCCCACATCCTTTATTCCTCGTTAATTTATAAAGTTTAATAACATAATTTTCTTCTATAACTAATTTTTATGACTCCATGAAAAAAAAATAAACTATAAAAAATTCAAGTTCAATTAAAATAAAAACAATCCATCAAATTGTAAATCGAGGCAAACCATGCTACACTAGCAAATTCATAAATGACATAATTTCATGTAAAGGTAAATTAAATATAAATAAAATTTGAGGTCAAATTCTCAAGCATCCTAATTTTAAAATATAAAACTGACAAAAATAAATTTTTAAAAAAATCATAATAAAATAAAAAAAGCAAAACAAAGTTTAATAAAATGGTTTTTTTTCTAAAACTTTTAATTATATAAGAAAAAAATAAACTATAAAAAATTCAAGTTTAATTAAAAAAAGTAAAAAAAACCCCACTAAGACCTGTTTGAGAGTGTAGTTGCGGTTGCTTTTCAAAGTGCTTTTCATGCTGAAATACATCAAAATAATATTTTTTTATTTTTAAGATCAACGCATCAAAACGATTCAAAACATATAAAAAAATTAATTTTTAATAAAAAATTGAATTTTTTGGAATCGCTAGTTGACCTACGTTTCCAAACGCTCCTTAAATTTATAAATCGGGATAACAAGAATTATCTTGAAAAATCTATAAACCATACTAATCTTATAAAAAAAATAAAAAATAAATTACAGAGTTAAATTCTTAATTATTCTAATATTAAAAAATAAAATTAACAAAAATAATTTTTTTAAAAATTATATACACACACAAACGTGTTCAAGAAAAAAAAAAAAACCAATGTGCGAAAGCAATTCACTGTTTTGCAAGGAATGAGATTGTACTTTCCTCCGTATGTTTTTAGTTTTTGTTAATTCCTATAAATAAAAAAAAAAACCTAATGAACGCAAATTCCTAAAATGGGCAGGCTGTCATCCACCGTTGAAATCTCCGATAGACGATACATCCCCGACCGCCAAAACAGCCGTGACACACCCGAGTTCGACTCCCCTGACTACCGACGCCACCGTGAACGTCGCAGTCCCTCTTATCAAAACTACGATGATCGTCACCGGGAAATCGATCGCGGCCGACGCCGTCGCTCTAGCTCACCCGAATACTCAAGAAGTCCTAGAAGAAGAACAACAAGAAGAAGTCCGAGCCCTAGGTACAAAGAAACCCTAGATCATTCTCTCCCTAAAAAATTCGGCAAGGGCCGGTCCTTTCTTGATAGGAATGGAAGGGAATCGGACGAGGAATCCGATGAGGATTTAAAAGGATTGAGTTTTGAGGAGATGAGGAGGCTGAAGAGGCAGAAGATGAGGAAGTCTATGAGGTATTGTATTTGGAATATTACGCCAAGTCCTCCGAGAAGGGACGATGAGGAGGAATTGGTGGAGAAAGCGGACGAGATAGAGAAGTACAGAGAGGATGAGGTAAAGAGTGAAGATTCCAGCGGAAAAGAGAAGGAAAAGGCGAAATCAGAGTCGGAGAATTCTGGGAGTGGTGAGTCGGAGAGCAAGTCTGAGTTTGAGTCAGATGACTCGAGGGAGAAAAGAGAGAGGAGGAAATCAAGTTCTAAGCGCAGGAGGAGGAATAGTGATAGTAAATCAGATGTGAGTGAGAGCGAAAGTGAGAGCGAATCAGACACTGAAGAAGATCGGAAACGGAGAAAGAAGTCGCGGAAAAGTATTAGTAGGCGGATCAAGAGTAGTAGAAGAGGAAAGAGTAGGAGGAAGAAGAGTAAGTATAGTGATTCTGATGATAATGGGGGTGAGGAGTCCGACTCTGATGATGATCGTGTAAAGTCTAAAAAGAGGAGGCGTTCTTCAGGTTCGCGATCTAAGGCGAGTAAGAAGAAGAGAGGTTCTGAAACAGAGAGTGAGAATTTGGATTCCCTTGAGAATTCTGGTTCCGAGAAAAATAAAGCAAATGATGACGAGGCTAACAAGGCTGAAGTTGACGTTGAGGCATTGATGTTTAAAGAAATAATCGAGGCACAAAAAAAACCTGCTTTGGAAAATGAACCTGTGGTTGGGCCAATGCCGTTGCCTAGAGCTGAAGGGCATATTAGTTATGGTGGAGCTTTGAGGCCTGGTGAAGGTGATGCTATTGCACAGTATGTGCAGCAAGGGAAACGTATTCCACGTAGAGGTGAAGTGGGTCTTTCTGCGGATGAGATTCAGAAATTTGAGACTCTTGGCTATGTGATGAGTGGCAGTAGGCATCAGAGGATGAATGCCATTCGTATTAGGAAAGAAAACCAAGTTTATAGCGCTGAGGATAAGCGGGCGCTGGCCATGTTTAACTATGAAGAGAAGGCAAAACGTGAGCACAAGGTTATGGCTGATTTGCAGCGGCTAGTGCAGCGCCATATTGGGCAGGATGTTGGTCCTAGTCATGATCCTTTTGCTGCGAAAGCATCTGACGGTGCTGATGCTTAGGAGGTGTGTTATTATTTCTCCTCGTAACTTTCTTTATCATATTTTCTAGGTCCTTATCTTGATTGATGATTATTATCTGAACTGGATAGTTGAGCTTCATTTTTTTGTCATCATGACTCGTTGTTAGCATCTTAGATGTTAATCCTAACCACATACCCTCTGCTTGGTTGATTAGTTTCCTCAAAACCAGATGAAAGTGTAATAGATCATATGGTTTGTGCTATTTGATAGGTATGATTTGGGTTGTGAATTAAAATATATGCTTAACCATGACTAAAGTTATTATTGGGTGTTTAAGAGTGTGGCAGCGGTTGCTTTTTCAAAATGTTTTTTGCTCGGAAATGCATCAAAATAATATATTTTTATATTTTTTAAAAATTATTTTTGACATCAGCATATTAAAATAATATGAAAACACAAAAAATATTAATTTGAAGCAAAAAAAATTTCAAATTCTTTCAAAAACACTTTCAAAACGCAAAAACAAACAGGGAATATGGAATGTGATATCTGGAATTGGTACTTGTGAGCAGTTGAAAAGGAAAGTGAAATCATGTTTTGTAAAGTACCTTAATTGATAGCTAAGAAATGATTTGGGATGTAAACGATTTGAAAACGAACTAGAGGTTTTTATAATTTTGAATTTTGATTAATGTTCTAACTCTGGATATTGCAAATCAATTTTATGTGAATTAAATTGAAGTTTTATTATTAGGTTGCAGGCTAAAATGGAGTTCTTTTTGTGGTTATCTATTTCTTAAAAACCATACATTGACACAACCCTACCTTTATAGTGTAATTGTGGCTAAAAGAGGACATTTTTCTACTGGTTTTTGTTTTCTTACTGTTACCTTAACTTGCTGTGCTGTTTGCATTTATCGCTTGAATTTCTTTTTTAATGTCATTCAAGCCTTGGAATTGGAGTTATATTTTAGAAAGGTACATGTCCTTTTTAATTAGGACAGCAAAGGGAAAGCTGTGATTTCATTTCAGTAACCCAGTTATAGGCAATTGTTGGAAGATGCCTTTGGCAATGGGACATGAGTGCATCGCACCTGAGAAATTTTTCAAGCAATTTTTTTGCATTGAAAAAGATAATTATGCAGAGAATAACTGCAAAGTGATGGCGTTCAATTAAAGGATTTTTGGGGTTGAAAATTTCCTCCTTAAGTTCCGAGTTGAGTTTATTTTGTTGAGAATGTAACTGTCAAAATTCAAAAGGAGATAAAAGAAAGACATCATTTCACAGATGAATCCACTCTTGCATTGCAATTCTCCTTAAATGTGCTCTATAAAGTACAGACAGGATTTAGATTATTTTTTTCTCGATACTTGCATCACTGGGAGTTGGGACCATGGGAAACATTTCTGTCTAGTGTTGGAATACTAATTTCATTCTAAATGGTGTTTTTGACAATGGATGTTTAGACTTTGACAATAGGAAGTTTTCCATGCCAAGGGTGCTAAAACATCATTTACTTTTTTGCACGTGAAGTTTATGCTATCTCCCATCTCCTAACTCTTCCTGTTCAGTAGTTTCTGCCGAGTTTGTTGTGGTTTTTTGAATCCTTTTTCTCCTCCTTTTTATTTCATGATGTGTTGGGCAAGATTGCTATGATTTAACCTGTGATTTCAAATCATGTTATCTTCTTGGAGCACCAAATTAAAAGGCCTGCCGCTGATTGTTTTCCTACGAAGCCTAAGAAACTTTCTGTTGGGTTTATTGGCTAATGCTTGAAGTATTCTGGCACGAACCCACCGTGAGCCTGCAAATAAATTTCTTGATGCTTCTGTTTCATGGTCAATAATCTTGAACGTTTAATATGTTCCCCAGTAAACGTGCTTTGTCAACTCCTTTTTTTATTCTTGAATGTTCCCCCGTGTATGTACTCTTGAATGCAAAGTCTTCATTGCTAGACTATCTATGCTGATGAGAGTCTTAGCTATAAACTATGTGCTCATGAATGCCAAGTCTTCATTGCTAGAACTTCTCTGTTCTTATATGCTGTGTGTATATTTTAGGTATCTGACCTGCAAGAGAAATTCAAGCAAGCAAATGCTAGGAACCTGTTTGTGATAAGACTAGTCGTGAGAATGTCAATGAAGATTTCCATTGTAGGACAAATATGTGCAGACGGAAGGTGATTTGTTTCTACAATTTGAGGGAGGGGGCCAAGGCCTGCTTCCTTTTCATTTTACTATTACGTTTATCATTAAGTCCATTGTCACTTCGTTTTTTACCTTTCAACTGACTGTTCGGGTCAATAATCGCAATCTATTAGGGGAGATGAGAAACATGCATTTATTTTTTATTTTATTTTTATATTATGATTTACGTTCCATGTCATCTTAAATTTTTACATGAGACCTTAAATTTTACATTTTTACATGAGACGAAATGATGAAATTACACTTGTATATAATATAATTCAAATATCATGTATCGATTTCTTTTTCTTCGGATATAATTACTCTCTCTTCTCTATACAAATACAAAATCTTGCCAAATTAATTTTCATGGATCATAAAACCCTATTGAAAATCAATTGTTTTCACTTCATAAATTATTCTTCACCCTCTTCTTCTTTACATTAGAAATCCAAAAAGGGATTTGTGAAAATGGCAGCTACAGATTGTTTGGTTTGAAACTCAAGAGCCAAGAAATGACTTCTTATCTTGACAAAAAACAGAAGAGAAATCGACATCCCACTGTGGCGCTGTCCTCAGCCGCCGCCGAAGATGACGATTGTAACTAGCAAATTTAATGTCGTGAAAAGTTGAAAATATCAGCTCCACTTGCCAGTGATGAATCTAGCAGGGTTAAGCAGGAGAAATCTATTAGAAAGTCAGATCCACATTGCATACAGATCTGCAATTTTTACGTATGGTCACATTTTAATCCAGTGTCAGTGTCATGTTTTGTGCCCGTCCTTGTCTGATACTATTTGTTATGCTTCTCAACTTGATGAATAGATTTTTCTTACATCTCGACAACATGATAAGAGGATTTCTCGCCAAAAACAAGGGTTGTATATGGTTTTGGTCATTTTCACTGCGTGTTTTGGGAAGGTTTTTGGACCACGAGACATTGAAACACGAGACTGATCTATCTTCCTTTAAAAACCAGCCAAGAGATCAAAATTCAATGGGAAGGGAAAACCATACGGATTATCATCTTTTGCGAGCAAAGATGAAGGGAAGGCCTGGAAAGGACGATATGCGAAGCAGAGATTAAACTTAAGAGGTAGCTTTGCCGGTCACTTCTTCTTTTCCAAGCACATGGAAGTGAGACTTCTGGGTAAATTTCGATTTGTTCATTTGGGACCTGTTTCAGATTCTCAATGTGATGAACCAGAATTCATAAAAGTAGATCCAAATCTAATAAGAATTCACTTCATCCAAATATATAGCGCAACTATCATAAATATAAATAGCCATCACGTTATCCAAAATCTAACACAACCCTAAATTTATGCTAGAGGGGGGAGAAGGTAGGGATAGAAGAAAGAGAAAAATGTTACGACTACGAGGTCAATATCTGACGGGGGAATTTTGTTCTTCGTTATTTCTTGCCCAGAATGCAACCATGACCGGCGCTCCCGACATGGAGCTTGATTTGATGAAGGTTCTGAACAATTGGATTAATGGGTAAATCTTCAAGTTATCGAGTCACTTCATTTTTATTTTTTTCACTAAAAAACTAAAATGAAGGTGTTTTAATTATACACACACACAACCCTCTTGTATTTGAATCGAATTAAACCGTGTTATTCAAGTGAAATAAATTTTAGAAGGTAGTTGGTACGTGTTGTGATGTTCTTCAAGATAATTTTTTTTTAAATATATTAAAATAAATTATTTTTAGATTTTTTTATATTAATACTTCAAAATTATTAAAAAAATATATAAATTTAGTACATATTTTTTAAAAAACATATAAAAATAAAAAAGAAACCGTTTAATCAAATCAACTCTTTAATTAATTTAATTTAAAAATCCACACCTGTCAAGTTTTGAATCGTCCCTTTAAACTGGTAAGGAATTAACAACCACGGGCCTAATCACTCGGTGTTGGTAACCGGTGGGAGTCAGTTCGAGTCTGTCTCTGTCTTCACGTTATTCTAGAGGAGCGGCTAGGTCATACTTGACGTGACAATGTTATGATCTAAATTCACTGTCCGAGTGTTATCATGTTTTTTCTTTTCCTTTTCAGTCACCCGCCATGATTTTCTCAATATAATTTGTACTATTTTCATAATAATGCTTTCGAGATAAGTTTGTGTTGAATTTAATTATTATTATTAAAATAAAGTCGTTGATTACCACTCCAGACAGCCGGCCCTATCCAACGAATTTGTGGTTGCTCCGGTGGCTGGTCTCATAATCTAATACTAATAAAATAATACTGATAATAATAATAATTTCCCATTTGATTATGAAAGCATTTAGTCATGATGGTCAAAATGGGCTAATAAATAAGGGTTTTTACTCTTTATCCTTACACGTGTTTATAGGTTTGAAAAATGTTTTTTTAAATTATTTTTTTACTTTAAATTATTTTAATGTATTCATGTTAAAAATTAATTTTTAAAAATAAAAAAAATATTATTTTAATATGTTTATATAAAAAAAATTAAAAAGCTTTCAAGTGTTGTCTTGTATGTATTTAGTATTGTGATCATTTTTATTATTATGATTTTAAAAGTTATATATTGTAGTTTATTTATTAAGATTTTTTTTGATAAAATCTAAGCAAAATTATCAACTAATTAAATGTTTTTAAATTTATATTGAGACAAAAACACCGTGTAACACCATCAAAACAAGAGTACCCTTTAAAACTTGAAATGTAATGTTTTTTTAAAAAATTATTTTTTATATGATTTTAATATATTCAAGTCAATAATAAATTTTAAAAAATAACGGTGCCCATAATTTCAAACAGTGTGAAATGCTTACGAGTATCATCGATCACAATGGGCGTCATCTTTCACCACAGTGAAAACCGAACAGTAACTGCAATTGATAATGACAACAGACAAAGAAACCGCGGGAAAATGATGCCGATCAATTGAAGTCACTGTTCATTACATTTTTTCCATTCCTTGCTTCCACTATGATGGCATTTGTCTTACTTAACAAAAGGATAATAATGCAAACGCAACTAAACCAAAGCAAATTCCATGAAGAGATGGAAAGAAAGCAAAAAGGGCGTCAAAAGATGGGGTGTTTAAGCATTAAGCTTTGATTTATGGAGCTCTAATCCATGTGATATGTCAGTAAAAGGGGAGGCCCCGTTATGATTTCTCTTAATTATGGACAGGGAAAACATTGAACAGGAAATGTAAATGCGTGAGAGAAGAGGAAGATTAAAAAAGAGAGAACCTTTTGCTTTTCTTTTATGTAACGTGTAGTATAATAACCAGTCATTTTCCAGCAAATATCCATCTGCCGTTTTCTTCATGGTCTCACCACGTGACTCAAGCTCTCTGGTCCTTCTCTGCCCATCCCTTCTTGTGCCTAATCCCTTGATAAACTAATCGATAATCTTTCTTTTTTCTTAAGTAAATTCACATGGTTAAGCTAAGCAAAGAGCCACAGACATTGACAAATCTAAGCAAATCCAAGTCCTTTCTCTCCCTGCTTATAGTTTTGTAACATATACGGCTCCTGGCAGCTAAAACTGTGTGCCCAGATTGGAGAGGAAAGAAGCAAGCTTTGAAGCATATATTTTGGAAGATGGGGTCTTGAGTTTATCTTCAACTGGCTACGAAGGTACTATATCTCTTGTACTGTGCTTATTCTTTTTGCCTTCAATCAAAGAAGTTCCAAAATTGTTAAATATAAGCCTGCTTTTATTGGCAAAATGAGGGACTTTCCTTCTTGTTTTGGTGAGAGTGGGGTTCAAGTAGCTGATTCATCTTCGTCAAGCACAACAAAAGCTGCTCAAAATTTGGTCACTTGTGTCTATCAATGTAAATTGCGTGGTCGTTCTTGTTTAATTACTGTTACTTGGACCAAGAATCTCATGGGCCAAGGTGTCGGGGTTGCAATTGACGATTCAAATAGTCAGTGTCTTTGTAAAGTTGATATAAAACCTTGGCTGTTCTCTAAAAGAAAAGGGTACAAGAATTTAGAGGTAGATTCTGACAAGGTAATTATAAATTGGGACTTGTCCAATGCTAAATTTGGTTCTGGGCCGGAGCCTTTGGAAGGGTTTTATTTGGCCATTACTTTTAATCTAGAAATGGTGTTACTTCTCGGGGACATGAAGAAGGAAGCATACAAGAAGATTGAAAGTTCACCGGTGCATTCCAAGGCCATTTTCATCGCTAGAAGAGAGCATATTTTTGGGAAGAAGTTCTATAGTGCAAAAGCTCAGTTTTCTGACAAGGGCCAGATGCATGATGTTACAATTGAATGTGATGCATTTGATCTTAAGGATCCCTGTCTTGTGATCCGCATTGATAGTAAGATGGTAATGCAGGTCAAAAGACTGAAATGGAAGTTCCGGGGCAACTATACTATATTGGTGGATGAGCTCCCAGTTGAAGTGTTTTGGGATGTTCATAATTGGCTATTTGGTAATGCTATGGGCAATGCAGTTTTCATGTTCCAAACTTGCTTATCATCGGAGAAATTATGGACCAATCAATCCATTTTCGATCCCTCTGTACTGACCTGGTCATCCTCGCAGAAACTCAGAGACTGCCAATTGCAAGGTCTTGGTTTCTCCCTTATATTGTATGCTTGGAAGAATGAATAAGTTTTTTACTCCATCGAGTCTTATCAGATAGGTCCTGCAATGTATTTTTTTTTTTAAAGAATGATGTGATATAGATACAGGTATTGCAATTGGAAGTTTACCCATTCCTTTCTTTTTCTCCCCTCCTCTCGTCAACTTACTCGTATTACATTATTGCACTAACCCAATGCTCTTCATCAATTGCTTTTAGGGATTAGCCCAAACATCGTTGCTTTGATTTATTACGATAATTTTTGAACTATTCATGAATGCTATCAACATGGTATCTTTGTGGAGCTCTGCAGTAAGATCGCCTTTTGCTTACTCCCGTGACAACCATTCGTATTTGTGAGAATGAAAACTTTGTTGTAAAGAAATGAGATTGCAAGCATTAACTTGTTCTAATGGCTAAATTGCAGCAGGTATGTAAATCATTTACATGGGATCTGAGGCATTTCATGAGACAATGTTTCCCTGTTCTGTTTGTATGTGTGCAGCACTACTTGCTTATCATTTGTTTATACTGATTCCAGACTAGGTGTGTCAGGCCAATTAGTGCTCATTTTGGGAATCATCAATTTGGCCGTGGCCGTGGCTTTTAAGTAGTTGGCAATATTTTAAAAGCTAATATCACATCCCCTTCCACTTGTTATTTTCAGAAGCTACAATTTGTAGCTTTTCAAAAGCCACAGCCACCGCCCAAACGCAAGCCTGTTTTGACTAGGTGATAGTGATCGCTCCATGTTCAGTAAATTAGTTTGTACTTGATGTTTTTAGATTCTCAATCTCACCCCTTTATTCTTGATGTAAAATGGAAGGGTGAGAATCCTAAAACCCAAGTACATACCGATTCATTGTATTTGGAGTAATCAACTAGTAGTGTCTCCTTCCAATCAAGACTATTTCGGGCTGTGAATGTTCACTGTTTAACAACATTAATGCTGCACTCGATTCTCAAATATGACACAAATAGTTGCACTCTCCTCTATATATGTATTGTACTTGCTTTTCCGTCATAAATGGATATGCTAGCAGCTTTTGAACTTCTTACCACAACCCTGAGGAAACATGTTGCTGCTGCTTTGTTAAAATTCCCCTGGTCAAAGTTACACAGAACCCAGTTGTCCAGCTGAAAAAACAAGCAAATACAGTGATCGGAGCAGCATGGTGAAGAGAAATATTCCTTCATCTGAAACTGGCATGCTAAAAGTTTAGATGAACGTTGATGCAACTTTGGCTGCTGCTCCCCTGTAAGCCTTCTTCATCTTTCATTTGCCATTCTAAGGTATACAATGTTGAGCTTTATAATTAGAATAGTAGTCGCAGTTGTTTGTGGATTAATGATCCAAGTTTCTTGGTGCACAAAGTTAAGCCTTTATTACCTTTCAGCATGCTTAATTTGACCCCCCGAGAGTTTGAAAAGATGCATCGCAACTAGAATAGGAGAAACACAAGGCACCAATCCCCTTAATTATTATTGTGATTGCATGTTAATGGACAATAAAGGATTTGCAGTGTGCATTCTATCATCGTCAACCAATCGGTTCTCGTTCGTCATGTTCTTGTTCCTTCATGGAAATGTGGGTTTTGCTTGGAAAACAGCAGCAGCAAATCATGACGTGCATAATTCTTTTTAAATAACCATGAAGTTCACATGCCCCCATGGTGCATGGGCACTTGCTCTGTACATTAGAGTTCCGCTCAAATCAGCTTTCCAAACTGTAATTGCCCATCCAGAATATGCTGAACATGCATCGTGATGACTTAACTGTTTAATTCCTGGATAATAATATTTTCCCAGCAAATCACATTCTTAAGTCAGAAGCAAAATCAAAATCAGAGTCACGAGACTCATAACTTGGTATGACATGCCAGGCCCACAATAGCAAACATCCACAGAAATTAGCAGGAAAATACTGAGTCTCAAACAAAATGGGACTGGTTGAACTGTTTGGAGATTTATTAACTTGGAAGATTGATGAGAATTGGCAAATGATTTGCTTGGCAACTTTTTGGCTGTCTATTTAGTTTCTCTTGAAGGCGATAACACTCTTTAGTCCTTTCCCATTCTCACGAAACGAAACAAACTAGCTCTACTGAAAGACACGAACATTTTTACTGTTCAGGCTTCACGTGCCTATAGAAACGGGAACTCTCCTCTTCCCCATCTCCCTCTGTTGTCCACCTAGTCCGAGACTGAAACCCAACCAGTACTCCTCTGCTAGAACCCATCTTTCAAAACCATTTTCATGGCCTCATGTCTCGTTAGTTGCTTGGAAACCCAACAGATTTAGAGGCAGAACTGTATTTTTTGGAGGGAATTGTAATGACATCCCAAATGAGTCTCGGTTTCTGGATGAAAATGGAGTTGTTGATGATATGGATGGCTATCTCAACTATCTCTCTCTGGAGTATGACTCTGTTTGGGACACCAAGACATCATGGTAATTCTCTTCTTCTTCAGTTCTTGTTATTACTTTCTGCTTTTGTTCCTAAATGTTTCTATCAGTACCACTACTGCTTGCTCAATGGTCGCCATGCTTTAATTACTAGTCATGGAACTTCAATAGATGACCTGCTCGACAGTAACTCAAATGTCCTAAATTAGTAAATTTTAAAATCGTAAAATTGGGATGTTACAGATTTTACTGGCTGACAACCTATTTTATTACGATTTCAACCAATTGCGATTTTTAGTGCGTTTTGAATCAATGCTATTTAGACAACCATTTTTAATAATCAAGGGAGCGTGATTCCGACATATATATATATATATATATATATATTAAATTCAATATGTTTGGACTTCAGAATTAACCGAGTTATATTTTTCTGTGTGATCGTGGTTGTTTTTTAAAATATTTTTTTTATTAAAATATATTAAAATAATATTTTTTATTTTTTAAAAATTATTTTTTAAATAAACGCATCAAAACAATTTAGAACACAAAAAAAATAATTTTTAATAAAAAAATAATTTTTTGAGAAACGCTAACCGCATTCCCAAACGTTTATACTTAGATTTGACTTCACTTGTACTTAAATTTGATAATCAATAAAATTTAAAAGCGTTTGAACTTAATAATCAACTAAGTTCAATATAATTACCATCTTTTCTTGGATCTAATCCCAGAGGAATAACTGACTTTCTCTAGATCAAATCTTTTAAAAAAACTTTAGTATCTCTGTAGGCTAATTGATATCTTAAACTCTAGTCTTTTTACATCTTTTTAGGTGCATCAAAGTCTTTTATATACCTATTATATTTTTATCAGGTAAGGGATATACATCTCTTAATTAATGTTATCAGGATAATGATCCTATAAGCTCTTATTTTATAAATCATAAATACATCATGAGAACTTTATATATAAAAAAGAGGTTTATAATCTTAAAAATTTTCTATTACCTTGATATTTGAGAAGATACTTTTATTATTGTAGGATGTTAAAGTTTTTCAAATGAGATTGTTTTTTTTTATAGTATTCAAGACTATTTTAGTGGATTTGAAATTTTTTAAATTGAAAAAAAATTCAAATACTTAACATATAAATCAATTACTATATAAAAAATCAAACAACCTTTTATTTTTGTGTTCTTGAACATCATCACCTGGGGGTACATTTTTCTGTATTCTTATCCAAAGGTATGGCTCTATATCTTAATTTATGATCGCTTGACATACTCTATCAAGGAAAGGATATGCTTTGTTCTTGAGTTCTTGGTTCAGTCGAAGACGCCTGGTTGTGTATTTTTGTAAGTGAGACAAAACTTGAAGAGACACTACATAATGCCATTATGCATGCTGTATCAAGGAAAGGATATCCTTGTTAAAAGGGGCCTGGGATACCATGCTGTGGATTGTCATTCATGCTGCTATTGGGTTGTTAGAGAAGCACTCTGGAAGACTGAAGGTCTCTAAGATTTTGGCATGGTGTGATGCTAACCTGCAGTCATCTCATGGTCTCTGAGTTGCTCACTACATGTGGTAACTGAGCTTCTCTTTCTTTGCACCTGCAAGATGTTCTTGGATACCATTTTACTCTACTTTCTGAATACAACGGCACAAACACAGTCGACTTGAAATTCTCTGATAAACCGATAATCTCGAGTGAATATATGTATGTTTTTGCAGTTTTGAAAGACAAAGCAGAGTATAGGACGAACTGTCTGGTTCTCTTGAGGAGCTTATAGCCGAATAAGATTTACGCTTCACATATTCCTTTTGAAAGTTGTGCAGGATACTTGTATGATTTGCTAGAGTAATTGTATATTCTGATGAAAAAATATATGTAGCGTCTTAATTTTAATTTTTGACAAGCATGCACTGACAAAAATAATTTGAAGAAAATATCTAAAAAATATCCACCTGTGATTCTTCTCTCCCCTGAATAGTTACATCTATCATTCAGTTCCGTGCAAGGATGAGAAAAAAACTAAAAAATTAATTAAATTAAAAAAAATCT
>Ga0325404_1004809_pt1 | contig 14308 bp, 4 predicted proteins | sample PopdelMetagenome_18_FD_205664 | JGI IMG/M metagenome (GOLD analysis project Ga0325404, IMG submission 205664) | Populus deltoides microbial communities from Bellville, Georgia, United States - Xylem-Control-R1 | ecosystem: Host-associated > Plants > Phyllosphere > Stem > Wood/Secondary xylem... | reverse complement strand
AATAAAATTAATAGATATAATTTCATCTAATTGTATTTACTTACACTTTTTTTTAATTTTACCAAACACACACTACTATGAGTTATGAGTTGAAAGAATTATCAAATATCTATAAAAATCTGTTTGAAGTATTTTTTTTAATTTAAAAAAAAATTTGTAAAAAGTTTTAAATAAATATTTTTTAATGTTTTTAATATTTTGATACGTTGGTATCAAAAATAAAATAAAAAATATGATTTTAATATATTTTTAAATTAAAAATGTATTTTTAAAAAATATGTATTATAATCTTAAACACAAATTAAATCATTTTAAACTAATTTATTTATATGAGCAATCTACTTTATAGTATTTTTTATATAAAAATCTAAAAATATATTTAAAAAAAATATATATTTATTGAATGAGACAAAAAAATTTTTAAAAACGAGCCGCGTGCCCAAACGTCATCTTAACCACCACATCTCCGAACCGCCAGAAATGTTCAAAAATCAGTTATGAAGCTTCTTCTCTCTAGCCAACGCCATTACAGCACGCTTGCTTCTCTAAATCTCAAAACTTTCGAAAACCCACAATCCAAAGCATACAAAATCATCCAGTACTGCAAATCCGGTTCGCTTTTTGAAGCAATTCACGTCCTGAACTCCATAGACTGGACAAGACTCTCCAACAAACCATTCTTTTATGCATCTCTCTTGCAAACTTGTACTAAAGCTGTCTCCTTTACTCACGGTATCCAATTCCATTCTCATGCTATAAAATCTGGTCTTGATACTGATAGGTTTGTGGGGAATAGCTTGCTTGCACTTTATTTCAAGCTGGGCCCTAATCTTTTTGAGGCAAGAAGGGTTTTTGATGGGTTGTTTTATAAAGATTTGATTTCTTGGACTTCAATGATAACTGGTTATGTTAAGGTAGAAAAACCAAAGAAGTCTCTTGAATTGTTTTTGGAAATGTTGGGTCTTGGTATTGAGCCAAATGGGTTCACTTTATCTGCTGTGATAAAGGCGTGTTCGGGACTTGGGGACTTAAGGCTTGGTAAATGCTTTCATGGGGTTGTTATGGTTCGTGGGTTTGATTTGAATGATGTTATTTCTACTGCTTTGATTGATATGTATGGAAGGAATTCTGCGGTGGATGATGCGAGCCTGGTGTTTGTTGAATTGCCTCAACCAGATGCTATTTGTTGGACCTCGATCATTTCAGCTTTTACGAGGAACGATGTGTATGATAAAGCTTTGGGATTCTTTTATTCGATGTGTAGGAAACATGGGTTGTCGCCTGATGGGTTTACGTTTGGGACGGTTTTGACTGCTTGTGGTAATTTAGGGAGGTTGAAGCAAGGTAAAGAAGTGCATGCCAAGGTGATTACATCAGGATTGAGTGGAAATGTTTTTGTTGAGAGCAGCCTTGTTGATATGTATGGGAAATGTAGGTTGGTTAACCAATCTCAATGTGTTTTTGATAGAATGAGTGTAAAGAATTTGGTTTCTTGGACTGCATTGTTAGGGGGATATTGTCAAAATGGTGACTTTGAATCTGTTATTAGGATTTTTAGAGAAGGGAAAAAGGTTGATACCTATAGTTTTGGAACTGTTCTTCGTGCTTGTGCAGGTTTGGCAGCTGTAAGACAAGGGAAAGAGGTTCACTGCCAGTATGTGAAAAGGTGTTGTTGGCGAGATGTGGTCACAGAATCAGCATTAGTTGATCTTTATGCAAAATGTGGTTGTATTGATTTTGCATACAGAATTTTTGTGCGGATGCCAGTTAGAAATTTGATAACTTGGAACTCGATGATTTATGGCTTTGCCCAGAATGGAAGAGGTGGAGAAGTTTTTCAATTATTTGATGAGATGATTGAAGAGGGGATTAGGCCTGATTATATTAGCTTTGTTGGGGTTCTTTTTGCTTGTAGTCATGCTGGTTTGGTTGACCAAGGGAAGCAATATTTTGCCGCAATGACTGAGGTATATGAAATTAAACCAGGAATTGAGCATTACAATTGCATGATTGATCTTCTAGGCCGTGCTGGTTTGCTAGAAGAAGCAGAAAAATTGATAGAGGACGCAAATTGCAGAGATGAGCCATCTCTTTGGACAGTTCTTCTTGGTGCTTGTGCAGCCAGTCCACACTCTGCTACTGCAGAGCGCATTGCAAAGAAAGCAATGGAATTGAAACCTGACCACCACCTCAGCTATGTATATTTAGCTAATGTCTATAGAGCAGTTGGCCGATGGGATGATGCTGTTAAAATTCGGAATTTAATGACGAAGAGAGGTGTTGGCAAAATGCCAGGCACAAGTTGGATCGAGACTTAAACAGTAATATTTGTTAATATCTAGGTAACAGTCTCAGGTGAAAAGAATCTTCTATGTATATCATCTTAACAATTTTGAAGGCTGAAGAAAAGCTTGAAGTTCTCAAGATATCCAGAATCACAGAAGACATGCAGGTCCAAAAATCAAGAGCGATGAAACCAGATGCAGACTACGGACACCGATTTTTCTGCAATAGCTGTCCTTGACCACCGAATTGGAACGCTTCCAGTCATTTGGCATACTAGAAGATTTCCTGTCAATGTCTTGGTTAAAATGAGTACTCGGAAAGTTGTCAGCACAGAATCTCCTGCAATGAGATGAGAAGACACCAAAATTTTGTTCATGGGAACTTCTCAACCTAAACGAAAACTTCCTCTGCTGTCATGCCCTTCTTTGTAATACAATCACCATCAGGAATTAAACAAATGACACCAAGTTATTTTCCATGTCTAATTCCTGGGAGCCATTATCACAACTAAGTCCTGTAAATTTCTTCCTTTTTTTTTTATCTCCGAGAAATACAATTGAAAAAAAAAGGTGTGCGGTCTTTGCACTTAATTGAATAGATCTTTCAACCTCCAATTAATTTTATAATCTGATTTAAAACTACAAAATGCTTTGAAATGTAGAGAGAAGATGTTAAATTGCAAAAGGACTGAAACTTTTTTCCTTTCATCCGTAGTTGGTTGTTCATGAACAACATGCTGTTTCACATTCTACTCCAAAAACTCTATTGATGAAACTTTGCTTGCTGAATGTTGTTTCATAAGCTTTGCCGAATGTTCATAAGCTGGCATCCAGTGACCAGGTGATGATTATTCAAAACTATTGCAGTATTCAAATAACTTGTTGTCATTGAAAACTCAATTCTTATATTTTCTGAGGAAATAAAAGGAGCACAGAAACTGTGCATGGGGAATGAAAGTGCATGTACCTTAACCCTCCTTCATTTCAACTTCGAGGCTCTAGCATGAGCCCAATTAACTGTAAGAAATGCACTGGTTTACAGGATCAAAGTAACAAGAAACACCACAAAGAGCCTGGGCAAATGAAGGACATCATTTCTGTTTATCAATGAAAATAAACATTTTAGGTTCAGGAAGTTATAACATGTCATACAGCTACTTTGCAATACGATGTATCAACTCTGAGGAATCAATGTGTATGAAAGAAACACAAACCGCAACTGGAGAACAGGCAAAATTTGGTATTGACATCAAATATTAAGAAGGGAGCAGCACTGGTTTACAGTCAAAATAATCTTACAGCAAAACCAGACTCTACATCAAGACAGGACTATCCTTTGACTATTGTACTATCCATACATACAATTCTTCGATGCTCAAATGAACTTTGCCTCTGTACAGTGTGCATAATTGGTAAAAATACAAAATTACTGGATTCTAAAAGCCCAGAGAACTTTCATCAGACCCGGCTTCAATTTCAGAATCAGAATATTGTTGAGAATCAAAACCAAATCTTATGTCTTGGTTAACCAATTCGGCAAGATCATGCCTGTTGGCATTTTTATAAGCATCCACGACAGCCTTGACTAGAGAATCATTGGGCTTGATCTCTCCATACTTTAATTGGCTATAAATCCTCTTCACACCTTCAACCATACCAGCTTTCCCATAACAATGAACCAGATTAATAGAAGTAACAAGGTCTGGTTCAAGGCCTTCATCCTGCATTTTCATGAATGTTTTCAAAGCTTTATCAATCTCCCCTGATGACCCATAAGCATATATTGCAACATTGTAGGCAAAGGAATCGAGAGCTACTTCTGCTTTTGTGAAAGACTCACATGACTCGAGCGCTAAAGCATGCAGACCCACTACAGAGAAAATGGAGGTGATGACAGCTTGTCTAGCATAAGGTTTTCCTTCCAGATAAGCTGATTCTAGCTGTGCTATGCCTTCAGATGGAAAGCCCCCTTTCTTCAAAACAGTGAATAAAATTTTAAAGGTTCCACCATCAGGCAACAGTTTCTGGCCAATCATCTCATGCAATAATTCAGCACACTCACGTAGCTGACCATTGGTGGCATAGCATGCCATTACCTTATTATATGACACACAGTCCCTCAGTAAACCTGACTGCTTCATCTCCTCTGCAATATCAATGGCTTCATCAAGCATGCCCATGCTCTTATACAGATACATCATGGTCGCAAAGGAAACCCCATCAGCCTGACCATTTTCTCTCAAAGTTTTGAAAACCAATTCAGCTTCAGATACCATTCCGAGGTCTGCATAAAGACTGATCATACTATTTGATGCAATAATATCAGGACCACCCTCCAAATCCTTCATCTTCTTATACAAATGTTTTGCTCCGTCAAAGCATCCCAGCTTACTATAAACCTTGATCAGGGAAGTCAGCACTATCTGATTTGCAGGAATCCCGCTTTCTTCCATCATGCGAAAATATTTCAGAGCTTCTTCAACATTTCCAACTTCCGCAAATCCATTGATTAAAGACCCATAAACAACTTCATTAGGTTTTACTCCTGCCTTTACCATTTCTTGGTAAACATCAACTGCATCAGAAAGCTGGCCTAGACGGGCATAGCATGCCATGACAGCAGAGAAGGTTAGACATTGCGGTTTAAACCCTGCTTCTTGCATTTCATCTAAGAGGTCCCTAGCTTGATCCATTAAATCACCACCAGAGAACATTTGGATAAGAGAATTATATGTGACCTCATCAGGCCAAGTCCCATGATTTCTCATGCCCTTAAAGAGAGAAAAGGCTTTATCATAAAGCTTTGCCTTACCATAAGCTTTGACCATGACATTATATTCCAAAACACCCTTCTCCGGTCCCAACAAATCCCTTTTTCCATAAAAGACAGCCTCTGCTTCAGCCCAAAGCCCCCTTTCAGCATAAGCATCAATAATTGCTGCACGAACCTTTGATGAGAATCCAACATCAAACTGGCACTTGTCTAAAAGGTTATTTGCTCTATCATGCAAACCTTCATTAATATACATTTTAATGATACCAGGCACCGAATGCACATCAATTTTCTGAGAAGACTTCTTCATTTCTTCAATAACAGCCTCCACTTCTCTTACCATATTCCTTCCACATAATATATGAAGTATAGTTCGATGAGATACAATATCAGGAACAAGACCCACATTTCTAATCTTCCAATAACACTCAAGGGCTGCATTAATATTTCCTGCATCAGCATATAGAGATAAAAATATATTATAAGTTCTCGTATCAGGAGATATCTGTCTTTCTTCCATCTTATCAAGCAAAGACTCTGCTTCTGACAAAAGTCCATGACTTCCACAAGTAAAGATCATGGTATTGAAAGTGATAGTATCCATTGCCACCCCAGATTTCAACATTTCTGAAAAGACTTCAGCTGCATCCTTGAGACGTCCTGCCTTCCCATACAAATCAATCAACGTATTATATGTGGATGTTAGACATGGCTTCCTAACCAGTGTTTCTTCATCTGATGAACCCCCAATCTTTACTCTCCCTCCTGTTTTGAAAAGCTCAGTCAATAAAAAATGCTTAAAACTAACTGGTTCAGATCGAGAGCCATTTTCAGAATCAAGCATAGAATCCAATTCAAGACCATCCAACTCAACCCTTCCAGCACACCAATCCTTATAGAACCTCTCTGCCTTGTCAAACTCTCCCACATCCTTCAAAACCTTGACAACAGTATTCATTGTAACCTCATCTGGAAATAACCCTCTAAGTCTCATATGTTTAATCCACAAAAGAGCTTCAACAAGACCCGCTTTGGCATACACATCAACAAGCATTCCATAAGTATTATTCGTCGGCAAAACCCCATTTTTCGCCATATCCATCCAACAAAGCCGCAATTCATCCCATCTCTTAGCTCTACCCAACACTCGAAGCACAATATTATAATGAATCACATTCGGAACATAATCCTTCTGCGACTTAAAAAACTCGAAAACCCTAACAACTCTCTCCCAATTCCTCTGTTCTTTAAGAACCACAGTCTGTTCTTTAGGACTCAAATTCTCACAAAAGGAATAAAGGGTTTTCTCAACATCAGTATTAGACTCTAAAGACCTTAAAATTGATGGCAAAACACCACCATACTTCTTCTTTTTACCATTTACTGAAAAACCCTTAGTCGGTAAAGTTAGAGTCTTCGAGTGACACTGAAGCTTAAACCCTAAAAAAACCTTACTTTCTTTACTACTTTGTTTCTGGGTTAGTGAATATAAAGCTCTTTTATCACCAAGTAAAGCATTGTTGGGTAAAGGGCAGTGCTTTCTTCTTGAAAAGTTATGATTTTTAAGATGGTTGTTATTAAACCCTATAAAAACCCTAGGAGAATGAAGAGAAAGGAGCTTACTTGGAGAGTAAATGTTCAGTTGGAGGAGATTTTGATGCCCTAATTCTCTTGAAGTTTGATTGTGACTCTGACTGTAACTGTAACTGCCACTGTGAAGCATTTTTTCTCTAGAGTTAGGGTTTTTGGGGTTCGAGAAATTTGGTGAGGAAATGAAATGGGTGTACACCGTACAGTGTTCTTGCAAGTTGCTTGATATTCGGCCGTAGAAAGTGGGCTCAGGCTGGAAGCAAACGACAGGAGGGGAATAGCAATGAATCTGAAGGGTAAAATAGTGAGAACGTTAGTCAGTATTTTCAATTGGTGTTACCGAACCACTATTATAAATATTGTTTTTGATATTATAATCTTTTTAGTTAAAAATAATTTTTTTATTTAATAAAATAGATTGAATAATATAAAAAATAATAAATCAAATAAAAATTGTTAAGACTGGTAAAGATCTAAGTGGGAAGTTGATTTTTTTTATAAAAAAAATAGATGCACTTATAAATATTTTATTTTGACTATTATTTTTTTTATACATTTCTTTTATTTTTCTTTAAGGTCAAATCTACATACATATGATTTTTATTCTTATAAATAAATCATGCAAATATAACTTATTTGTCTAAAATTTAAGATAAAAAGTTTAAAGATAAATTAAAATAACTTATTTAAAGTATTATGAAATTAAAAAAAATCCAAAAGATAAATATATTTAAAAAATAAAATTAAACAAGACAAGTTTTTTAAAAAATAAAGGGTATTAATTAAAAAAAAATTCTTAAATAAATAAGATCAGGAGTTGTTGGTCTTGAGAAGAAAACGTGCTCCACTAGTTTTTTACCTTTTTAAAGATTATGGATGACTTGTTATTCATTTATGTTTTTGAAGGTGACCAAAAAATCATAATTTGAAAATTAAAACCTTTAAGATCTATTTTTTAATTTATTTTTATTTAAATCATCATAAAAAGCTCAATATACATTTTGAAGCCTAAACTTTATACAATCAGAACCTCAAAATCAAATCAAATTGAAAACAAATTAACATGCTTGATCTATATTTTTAGTATGTTTAAAAGCAAAATCACCTTCGTTAAATTCTTTTATCCGAGACAAACTTATTAATACAAAGTTTGGTTATTTTTATGATCAACTACTCACTCTCTCTCCCCTTATCATTTTTCAACATCTCTCTCTTTTTTTTAACATTCAAGGAATGAAATGCCATAAAAATAAAGGTTTGAATTGAAATATAAAAATAAAAAATAAGAGGGACCAAACATGTATAATTCAAAACTTTAGGAATGAAATTTAATTTTTCCATGTGTTTTGAAAAAACATACCGTGTTAATTTTAATTCTTATTTTTTTATATAATAAGTTTGAAGTGTTTTTTGTGAAAAAAATCTTTAGTTTAATGTTAAAACACTCTGTAGCAAACCAGGCATGCGAAAGAATAATATAAATAGAAAAGGATATTAACACAAAAGTATAATGCAGAAGAATAAAATTAAAAAGAAATTAAGTTCAATGACTAATCTATAAAATAAAAAGTAAAAATCTCAGCGACAATGAAAGGAAAATATTAGCTATGAGCAGTGTACTGAAGAGTTTACAATTAGCTAAATTTTTTAGTTTATGGTGTAAATGTTAATAAGCTTGGCCTAGTTTGGCTTCTTTCTCCTTCCAACAGGTAAAATTCTTTTGAATGGTTTTTTGTTTTTTTGTTTTTTTTTACTGGTTGTAAGAATCAAGAGGGAAAAAAAATAGGTAAAGGTTTTGAAGTGAGAACTTTTGGGGGGTTTTAACTTCCAGGAAACCCTAGAATCAGAGACTAATATATTATTAAAACATTATCATGTTTGGATTAATGCCATTCTGCAACGAAATTTTTATTTGACCGCAACTTGGAGATGAGTTCTCTTTTTTCTGCGTAGTCCACGCCGTCCCATGTGCTAGTGATGGAACGACTGAAGTCATCAGATGGAAGATGGAACATTGTGGAGCTGCGAAAATTATCAGAAGCATTCACACAAGAAATCCATCAACACCAGCAAATTGTAAGACTTGACTCCTTGCTAGCCACAACGTTATGTCCATGGTAGGTCAAGAACAAAACAGGCCAAAATTAACATGAATCAACTAGCTGAGGTTTACCAGACCAGTGCGATAACACATATCATCATCTCATGGATCAAGCACTTCTTGTTTGAGGGAACCATTCAAGCCTGAAGCCATCTGCTGTAGTCTCGGCAACCGCCTCTCTTTACAAGCACTAGAAGTATAAAAATGAATTAACATACAATGACACAATCATTCTATAGAAATACAAAGTGAGAAACAAAGTATCAATCTCAGTCTCATGAAGCTGATGCCTCAGCTGAACACAAAGCTCTAAAAATGAATCCTATTCAATTTTTCTAATCTGACAAGTTCTTTGGTTTGAGAATTGTGTATAAAGATGAACACATCGACAAGGTTAACAATGAAGCAAGACGCGTTTAGTATGGAAGTAGGTCTTTCGGTACCATCCAAGAAGAGCATTTTTGTCCAGTGGGAGCAATGTCATAGGGCAGCCATCATGGTCCTTGTTGCAGCCTCTCGCTTCATCTCTGCTGCTTTCCCACTGCCTCGGAAATACATGTAGACTTGCTGCAATTCAGGACAACAAACAAACAAAAAACCTTTACCAAAACCATAATGAAACAGTAAGCAGGGATGCATGCACAAAGTTGTCCGGGGATTTATTCAACCTGAATGACCCAGATACTGAGGAGGGATTCAACGCAGAAGAATCCAAATCCAATGAAGTAGAATGTCTGCAAACAAAATTGTACTAGAGTCAGACTTGCTTGGGCATCTTCATCAAAACTGTACACAATCAAATATACAGATGCATTTCTCCCATTATTCTCAAGTCAACCCAGATAATTTTACAAAGCCATACTTCATCGAAACTCTCGCTCTAAAAATGAACTGTAACATATCATATGCAGCATGAAAGTACTTCCATAATAGCAGTGGAGGTCCACTAATATTATCAAGGATCGAACTGTTAACTAAAAAGTAGAGAGCTTACCCCAACTAAAGCGTGGTTGCCCATAAGATCAATAGCAGGCAAAATACCTCTGTCCACAAAAGATCACACAAACATTAGCAGAGTAGAGAAATTAAAGGTAAATACAATCAATATATTTTCAACCCTATCAATCTCAAACACTTTAGAAAAAAACTCCAACAAAACATAATAATATGAATTTCAGATGAGTGGGACAATCCTCATTTTCCCAGAATAGTTGTTTCACTTTCCAAACAAAGCCACGTCATATTTAATTTTCTAGAAAAATAACTATCTTCAATGCAACATCTAAAAGAAAAACTTACGCAAGAGACTTCCCCTTGAAAACAATTGGGGGAGCAACAGCAGCAAAGATGCAAAAGCCAATGTGAAACTGCATGGAAAACACAAGAACAACAAATAAGGGATTTTCTAGAGGATCTTCAAGAAGGAAAGGAATACATAAATGAGATTACCAGGTAAGCAAAGAAAAACCATCCAAACTTCAGAGCACTATCTGTCCTGCAAAAGGAGTTGGCACGGAGTTGAATAAAAGTTATGATAGCATAATGCACGTAATGGAAAAAATGAACAAAGAGAGAGTATAACTACTAAACCATTACATTCTTCTTATTACTTGAAAGCATAATTTAAGTACTTCAAAACCCATCCCCATATTTTTCATTAGGCTATTATTGCTAAGTTATAATGCTCAAGAATAACCAGTATTTTAATAGAACACAATCCAGAAAAAAGGATCTATCTATTCTGAACCCATTCATCCATCATATACCATGGGCAAAGTTCAAAACATATAGCAATCTCTTTTATCAGTTAGCAGAACTATTTATGCTAATCAAATGATATACAGCATGAAAGCAAAGACTAAAAAAAGCCAAGGATAGGAAAATATCTGAGTTTTTATGCAAACACTAATCGATCTCATTTCTCTAATGAATTTTCTGATTTACAGTTTCTTTAGTGATTTCATTAAGCTTTCAAGAATATTAAGGATAATTCTCTCCAATGCTAGCAGGCAAACTAATAAAAAATAACTAAACATGACCTCTCCAATGCAGAGCATTGCAAAAAAAAATTATTATTGTTGTTACTGCATTTTCAGCTCCATCCACCTCCCTCCCACCCTCTTTTTGTTTGGACCTCCTTGCAAGTTCAGCTCCTCACCAGAGTACGTCAGATTCTTTCCACAATTGCAGGAAGTATATATTCTTTTATAAGATTATACTTCAGATCAACAAATATCCAATTCAAATCACACGTTGGCATATAAAAATTCACCAACCATGTCTAGATTGACCACATTATAATTAAATATGAAAAATCAAGTCTTCACACCATCCATAAGGTCATCTGTGAATGATGCAAACAGATGAATCAAGCTCATATAATCATATTTAGATATTTATGGGATCCTAAAAAGCTTTAGAAACAAAGGGCGCGAATAGGAAACACTGCTATGCAAGTACGGAATAGTCAAAGGAGAAATTTCACAGGCCCCACCTTTCATGTCATGAAAAACAAAATGAGATTCAGCCATGAATGACAGAATAATACCTCATTGCACGATAAAGGGGGCGATACCACATAACATAGCCTCCAGGGACCCCTGCTATGAAGTAGATGATGGCAAGAAACCATATCGTTGGACCTAGAAAAGAAAACGATTTTAGACAAACTGGTGAGATAGCCATATAATCAAATATGTTCAGTGGATTTGCACCAACCTTCTCCTTTGATCCAGGCTGTGGTAACAGCTATAATATTCCAAGAAAGACAGACAAATAAACCTGCAATTTCATAACATCAGGTTACTCTACAGCTGTTAAATGTTTGTCTGGAAACATTTCTCAAACTGGTCCACCATTTACCCAACTAAACAAAACTATTTTATGACCATTTAAGCTACATGATCGATCACAGGAATGACCTAAATCCATTAAAAAATGATATGCTGACAGTTTAAGATACATTGTCCAGTTTGACAATCTTGTCTCTGGATTCTCCTTGCTGACAGGACTGAACCTTGAGGACCAGCCTAGCAAAATTGACTATAATGGACAATGGGACAATGGGAACCAAACAATTGGAAATGATAAGCGGCCATCGAAAAGAATTTCCAAGAAGTAGAATACAAAACATACCCAACAATGTTGTAAATGCAACATACTGCATCTTCTGCAGGTGGATTGGTATTTCATTTCCAATGTCATGATGGATAATCGGAAAAAATGGTGGCCAGTTCTTATCCTCTATTACAATTCCAGCTGTCAAAACAAAACAGAGAACATTATCTTATATTAAATAAAACCATGCACAGCCTCGTTGACTACAAAAAAAGAAAATCAATATGATAACATACCCCGTGCTATCGCATCTTCCTTCCGTTTTAGTTCCTGGAAAACGAAAGGAAAGTGGATTTCAAATTACTTTTATAAACACACACGCACATAAATACATGAGCATAAGCTACTATATCAGAACACTCACCTGTTCCCTCCTCTTCAATTCAGCCTCTTTAGCTTGGAGTTCCTTCTCCTTGGCTTTTATATCCTAGAGACAGAAGAACGAAAACGATAAATATGAAAGCAACATTCAAATAATGTTACTGTGCGACCAAAAATCTTGAATCATTATAGTACTTTTCCAGAATCAAGAGGAATATCTACGGTTGCACCACGATCATAGGGTTCATGAGGAAGGGGTGAAAGCCTTGAAGTTGCAGGGGGGACACTTCCAGGATTCTATAAATTTCGCAAGAATACAACAAAAGAAAAACACAAGAGAATAAGTTAGCAACAGCACCAATACAGAAAAATTGACACCAAAACAGAATCGCACCACCAGCTCATGAAATCCATATATATATGCAAGAACAACTAAAACCAACCATGGGACTGGCACTCAGCAATAAGTAGAAGATCCATAAAGCACAGTGGCTACACAAGAAACTGGCAAACAAAAATTGCTTTAAGAGAAAAATTAAGCACATTAGCTTGTGATCCTGTTCACCTTGTGCTTGTATGTCACTTATAGGTTTTAACTTCACCCTCGGATTCCATTCCTATTGAGCATATCATTGTGATTAAATTCCAGGTCCCTAACTTAGATTCATGTTTGAGGTGCAATAATGAACTTAAACTCAAATCCAATTTACAAACAAAATACTCAAAAAAAATCACAAATTTCAAAAAAGGGAAACTTTTTTTACTTCAACAACGCTAGAAACTATCCTTTGACCAACAGAAAATTATAATCTACGGTCAAATTACACCTACATTGGACTTGACTTCGCTATCAAACCTTCAAGGTAGCACCAAACTCATATAAAGGACAAGGTTTATGTTAACCAATTACAAACTCCTAAATCAAAAGAAATAAGTTTCTTCTTCTTTCACAAAACAAACACTACATTCTGTAAAGCTGAAAAATTAGGAGAAAACAAAAACTTACAGGCATATAAAACGCGCCTCCGCCATAATTTGATTGCCCTGATCCTTTCCCCTTTCCTCCTTGATCCTTCCATCACCAAACAAATAAACAAAGAGAAAATATAAGCTTCATTTCTTCATCTAAACTCAAAATTAATAGTAATCTATATAATTAATATTGCTATACTAAGTGCTAATAATCAAACTCTACTTGATTAAGCAAATATTTATTAAGAAACAAAAACTTTCTAGTCTAAATAAGATCCAAACATGTAAAATTTCTCTCTCAAAAATCCTCCGCGTTTTCTCAGCAACCAAACAACACAATCAACATCACAAAAGAATCTAAAAATCAGAAACGAAATACGCGAACAATGTACATACGCAAATCATACACAGATCTAATAAATACGAAACGTATAACTTCCACATACCGCGAAAGGATTGACCTCTTCTTCATCGAAAGGATTCGAATCGTACCGACTCATTTTCTAGTGAAAAATCACCAGATCTTAACAAAATCTAGATCCAGAAAAATGAGAGAAATGCAGGAGGATTAATTGACTAGGGATTGGATTTTATGGAGAGAAACGGAGGAATTAAGAGTTTTAAAGCGGTGAAAACGAGACAAAAAAAAATGGATATTAACGTAGAGAGAGAGGGGGGGGGAGGGAGAGGGTGCTGAGGGTGCTGAGGTTTATATATGTGTTCTTGACTCGGTGTCAACTCGGTTTGACTCTGGATTTGGTTTTTTTTTGCCTTCAATTTTTATTATTATTTTCGAATTGTTTTTTTATAATAACACTTGTCATAAGGACAGGTATTAGTCAAATTTTGAACAAATATTTAGATAAATTTTTAAAAAATTATATGAATATAAAATATTAGCTTGAAAATATTCTTATCGTTAAATTAAAAAAAAATGTTAGACAGATTATTCAAGGATTAATTGATAATTAAATTAAGCAAATATTTTTAGTTTATATGTGAAAAAAATGGCCTTGGTACTACAGAAAAGGTTATTTCATGTTTTGAAAGAACAACAACGAGTTATTATATTTTTTAAGAAAAAAATAATGAATTTAAGATGAATTATGTATTTGCAATGTAATTTTTTATTAGAACCTTAATAATGTC
>Ga0325404_1004803_pt1 | contig 14318 bp, 10 predicted proteins | sample PopdelMetagenome_18_FD_205664 | JGI IMG/M metagenome (GOLD analysis project Ga0325404, IMG submission 205664) | Populus deltoides microbial communities from Bellville, Georgia, United States - Xylem-Control-R1 | ecosystem: Host-associated > Plants > Phyllosphere > Stem > Wood/Secondary xylem... | reverse complement strand
TTTATCCTTTATCTTTTAATTTGATAATTCTAGCATAATTTCAAATTTAATCTCATTTGATTAGGCCATGAAAGGATTTAATAAAAAAGAAAAGGAAAGGTGAAGTTTTTATTTTTAAAAGGGAAGATGCCATTATAAACAGTGAAGTAGCCGGGAAACCTAGTTCTTGATAATGATTTTAAAAGTATAATTAAATAAAAGTATAAAATGCCATTATAAAATTCTGATTGATAAATAAATACCAGAATTATGCACATATCTTCAAAAGCCAATTAATTCATAAGAACAAAGCCTATTATAAAATACCGGGGAATAAAAAAAGAAAGAACAGGAAGAAATGATGCTTTGTATATCAGTCCATTTGAGAGGCTCAGACTCTCAAGGCTCACGCACTCAGGCGATGGTCTCCAATATTTTTCCTAGTCAACTAGTGGTACAAGACGTCGTCCCTTGTCAAGGTAGAGGAGAATGACTTCTGCAGCAACAAGGAAGAATCCCCTCTTTATTTTCTCCTCACTATTTCTAGTAAACATATTGTAATATAAACTGTGTTATCCTTACCTTCCATATGTTCATTCCCTTTCTAACACTAATTTCAAATGGGCAATTCGCTTATGCACACCTGCTTATATTGCCTGCTAAAACTCTTTGTTGGAATTTGCTTCCTTTCTTCCATTGTTTCTAGCCAATGTCTTGAGCACCAGAGGTCAGTACTACTACAAATCAAACAAGAATTGTCAATTGATCCTCAGTTTGTAACTGACTCGAAGCTTCTGTCTTGGACTCCAACAAAAAACTGCTGCTTGTGGGATGGTGTGACCTGTGACCTTCAAACTGGTTATGTTGTCGGTCTAGACCTCAGCAATAGCTCCATTACTAGTGGAATCAACGGCTCTACCAGTATCTTCAGTCTTCATCACCTCCAGTATCTCAGCATAGCGGGAAATGAATTGTATTCCTCTCCCTTTCCATCAGGATTTAGTAGACTTTCGAGCTTGACTCATCTCAACCTTTCATGGTCAGGCTTTTTTGGCCAAGTTCCAGCTGAAATTTCATTTCTTAGAAAGTTGGTATCTCTTGATCTTTCTTCTTATCCGTTTGGATTAGAGGAACCTGTAACACTCCAAAATCCAGATATTGAAACAGTTGTCGAAAACCTTACTAGGCTGAGGGTGCTCCACCTTGATGGAATAGACCTGTCCATGGCTGAGAGTAGGTTGTGGGCGGTCCTGTCAACAAAACTTCCTAACCTTCGTGTCTTGGGTTTGTCAAATTGTAATCTTGCTGGGGTATTGCACCCTTCTCTTTTACAACTTGAGCAACTTACTGATCTCCAGCTAAGTGGAAACAACTTTTCATCAAGAGTACCTGACTTCTTAGCCAAGTTTTCTTCTTTGAAAACTTTGCATCTAAGCTATTGTGGGTTGTATGGAATCTTTCCAAATAGTCTGTTCTTGATGCGCACTCTGCGTTCTCTTGATGTGTCCTACAATTCTAATCTCATTGGAACTTTGCCAGCAGAGTTCCCTTCAGGCAGCAGACTTGAAGTTATTAACCTCTCAGGAACAATGTTTATGGGGAATTTACCACATTCGATAGTTAATCTTGTCTTCCTACAAGATTTAGAAATTTCTCAATGCAGTTTTTCCGGATCAATTCCTTCCTCATTTGAAAATCTCACCGAGCTTCGTTATCTTGATTTTGGAAGAAATAATTTCAGTGGTCCAGTTCCATCTCTGGCTTTATCAGAAAAAATCACTGGATTGATATTTTCCCACAATCATTTCTCAGGTACCATTCTTCTTGTCTTTGGTAGAGTTTAACAAAATAAAAATCTCTGTATTCATAGCAGCTATTTTACAGGATTTATTCCTTTGTCTTATGCGAATGGGCTGAACTATCTTGAAGTTCTCGACCTGAGGAACAACTCATTGAAGGGAATGATCCCTCCAGATCTTTTCACGAAACCCTTACTGAGGAGTCTAGATCTTAGCCAGAACCAGCTTAATGGACAGCTAAAAGAATTTCAGAATGCTTCATCTTCCCTATTGAGGGAGATGTACCTGAGTGAAAATGAATTGCAAGGTCCAATACCAGTGTCAATCTTCAAAATAAGAGGGCTCAATGTCCTGGGGCTTTCTTCCAACCAGTTCAATGGCACCATAAACTTTGAGATGATCAAAGATACTAACGAGCTTACTACACTCGATCTCTCTGGCAATAACTTCTCCTTTGAGGTTAGTGGTGTCAATTCAACCTTGTTTTCTCATATTGGAAAGCTCGGTTTGGGTTCCTGTAATTTAAAAGAAATTCCAGGTTTTCTGACAAACCTGATGAACTTGTTTCATTTGGACCTTTCTAATAACAAAATCAAGGGTGAAATACCTAAATGGATTTGGAAATTAGGCAACGAGAATCTGGTATATCTAAACCTATCTAACAATATGCTCTCTGGTTTTGACAAACCAATTCCAAATCTTTCTCCTGGTAACTTGGTTGTTCTCGATCTTCATTCCAATTTGCTGCAGGGGCCCTTCCTTATGCCATCACCTTCCATCATCCACTTAGATTACTCACACAACCAGTTTTCATCCTCCTTACCATCCAGGATTTTCGAAAACCTGACCTATGCTAGTTTCGTATCCCTATCAAGTAATCACTTCAATGGAGAAATTCCGTTTTCAATGTGCGAGACGTGGAACTTATTTGTCCTAGATCTGTCTAAAAATCACTTCAATGGCTCCATTCCAGAGTGCCTGGGTAATTCCAATAGTTTCTTGAAGGTGTTAAGTCTGCGAAACAATGAACTACATGGAATCCTGCCAAAAAGGTTCGCAGAGAATTGCACTTTGAGAACTCTCGATGTCAATCAAAATCACTTAGAAGGGCCTCTGCCAAGATCACTGGCCAACTGTGGAGATTTGGAAGTTTTAGACGTTGGCAACAATTTCTTGAATGGTTCTTTCCCATTCTGGTTGGAAACTTTGCCCCTGCTACGAGTCCTTATCTTGCGGTCCAATTTCTTTGGCGGTTCAATCATTTATTCTCCCAGTAAAACTTCATTCCCTCTGCTACAAATAATTGATCTAGCTTCCAATAAATTCCGGGGCAATTTGTCGTCTGAATGGTTCAAGAGTTGGAAGGGGATGATGAAGCAGGAAAAGAAATCACAGTCTAGCCAAGTTCTCAGATATAGTTATTTGGTGCTAACTCCATTCTATTACAAAGACTCTGTGACATTGGTAAACAAAGGGTTGAACATGGAGTTGGAGAAGATCTTGACAATCTTCACTTCTATTGATTTATCTAACAATCTGTTCGAGGGTGAGATTCCTGAAAAAATAGGAGATCTTGATTTACTCTATGTACTCAACTTGTCAAATAACCATCTCACAGGCCAGATTCCTTCTTCATTTGGAAAACTCAAGGAGCTTGGTTCTTTGGACCTGTCAGAAAACAGACTTTCAGGTACGATTCCTCAACAACTCACCACATTAACCTTTCTCTCAGTTTTAAAACTCTCACAGAATCTCCTCGTGGGAGAGATACCGCAAGGCAATCAGTTTGGGACATTCACATCAGCTGCTTTTGAAGGGAATATTGGACTATGTGGCCCTCCATTAACCAAGACCTGCTCTCATGCATTGCCTCCAATGGAGCCGAATGCCGACAGTGGAAATGGCACTTGGGGTATTGATTGGAACTACTATTGGATTGGATTTGGCTGTGGAGGTGGAATGGGCCTAAATATTGGGTTTGTGGCAGGAACTGTTGCCATTAATATCTTTGTGAAGGGAAGGGGAAGGGGAAGAAGAAGAAGATTTCATACATACATACATCAGTAGTTTTGATGGTCCAAGAATTGTAGCCTGCAGATATGCTATTGCAATGAAGCGAATCCCATGCCAAAATGTAGCAAACGTAACGCTTCAATGAATGATAAAGGGTAGACTTTCGATTTTATTATTAGTTCCAATCCATTACAACAACATACTACTCCTTTTCAAACATCATACTACATTTCCAGTGGACCAGACAGAAAAAATCTCAAAGAACTTAAGCCACTTTAAGTTTTAATGATACTGGGATTCAGACCTAAAAAATCTCAATATTTCGCTTGTTATTTTCAGTGGATTAAAGTTGGGCTGAAGGCTTAGAGCTTTGGGAAGCTGGGGTGGACAGCATAAACCATTGCTTCAAATCTAAGCCCTAATATTCCAACCATATTTATGAGCACCATTTTCGGTAAAGAAATTAAGCAGAGGTTGCAATCAAGGTGCTTAGAGTCCAAGCAAAGATCACTTGCAAGTGCCTTAAATTGATGACTGATCTAGCATTAAGATAATGAAAAGAGGTCTCATAGTCCAAAAAGCATAGCATTTAAAAGAACTTCGTGCATCGCAAATCACCCGAAATCCGCCTTGCTTTGTTCAAAAATCAAGATGGGAAGGCGTCTACGTTAAACTATCAAAAATGGTTGACTTTGCATGAAAATTAGATCCGGTCTTCTGCTGATGGCCTAACATAGGTAAAGTTGACTTGTCTACTGGCTAAAGAAAATGGGTAAAGCTTCAATAAAAAGAAGAAAAATATAGAATGATATATTGAGATTGTATTATCCCTCTTCAAGGTGAACTCAAGTTCTAGCTTTCTGCTTAACAGATCTGAAACTAAAGTAAAAAAGTGACAGTCAGGACATTTACACAGTAAATCTTGACAATAACATGTTAAGAATGGTAGAAGATACAAGCTAGCCAAGGGAGTGGAGGAGGCTTCAACATTACAAAACGTAGCACATGGAGTAAATTCGTCCAGGCCCTGCAAATATTAAATGAACTGCCAATAAAAACAAGTACATATTATGGCCACAAGAAGAATCCTCTTTCTCTTGGAGGAGGCGTGAGAACTGCACTAGCTAATAAAGAAGAGAAGAAAAGAAAACAACATGCACTTGCTTAAGAGCGTGACCACATCACCACAAGACTTTCCTTCACTTTTCAGCATAAATATTTAGAATTCATTAATCTTCGCAAATTATTAAGCACCAAAAGCAAAAGAAACATTTTAGCAAGTCCCAACCAAAAAATGGCCTTCAACAACAAGCCCAAGAAACCTTATGCCATCCCTTCTCAATCTAAATCCAATCTATGCACCACACTTTTCTTCATTGTTCTCTTCACTATCCCAGCCCTTTTCCTCCTCCATGCCCCAACTACCTCCATTTGCACCACCTTAATAGCCAACCATGCCAAGCCTTGGTCAGGTGATCTACGCAATGCAGAATTTGCATGGAACCGTCTTGCCTTCATTGAAAATAAACCCCCTCCAGTCAAGCTCAAGATTGCTGTTTTCTCTCGCAAATGGCCTGTTGGCACAACCCCGGGTGGCATGGAACGCCATGCCTACACTTTGCACACTGCCCTAGCTCACCGCGGCCATCAAGTGCATATCTTCACCTCTCCTGTAGATGAAAATAGCCCATCCGTTTCTCATGCTGGTGTAATATCTTATCCACAAATTCATTTTCATGAAGGGGAACCGGGCAAGTGGATACATAACAAAGCATGGAAGCAATTTGAAGAGGAGAATCAGCGTGCAAAACCATTTGATGTGGTTCACTCGGAAAGCGTGGCTTTGCCTTATTGGTTAGCTCGCAGAGTTCCAAATCTTGCAGTTTCTTGGCATGGTATAGCTCTTGAAGGCTTACAATCAAGTATTTTCCAGGAATTGGCACGAAAACCAAATGAGGCCATCACTCCTTATTTCAATAAAAGTCTCCAAGGTTTTGTCCCTAAAGTGCTCGATGAGATAAGGTTTTTCAAGAAATATGAACATCATGTTGCTATTAGTGATAGTTGTGGTGAGATGCTTAGGGATGTGTACCAGATTCCTAGAAGAAGAGTTCATGTAATTGTCAACGGTGTGGATGAAGATGATTTTGGAGAAGACGTGAGATCAGGCCACGAGTTTAGGTCTAGAATTGGCGTCCCAGTTAATGCTAGTTTAGTACTTGGTGTGGCTGGAAGATTAGTGAAAGATAAAGGGCATCCAATTCTCTATGAAGCATTTTCCGAGTTCATGACAGAACATCCTGATATTTATTTAATTGTGGCAGGGTCAGGTCCATGGGAGCAAAGATACAAAGAATTAGGCCCTAGAGTCTTGGTTTTGGGATCTATGAATCCATCTGAATTGAGGGCATTCTATAACTCCATTGATATCTTTGTGAACCCAACACTTAGACCCCAAGGCCTTGATCTTACACTCATGGAGGCAATGATGAGTGGGAAGCCAGTTATGGCGTCGAGATTTCCCAGTATCAAGGGCACCATTGTTGTTGATGATGAGTTTGGTTTCATGTTTTCTCCAAACGTGGAATCATTATTGGAGACCTTGGAAGTTGTGGCGATGGAAGGATCAAGAAGACTAGCTCAAAGAGGGAAGGCATGCCGGCAATACGCTGCTTCGATGTTCACTGCCCGTAAGATGGCACTGGCATATGAGAGGTTATTTCTGTGTATCAAAAATGAAACCTTTTGCACCTATGATTAGTTAGATTATAGTTTTATTTATTCTTTAGGTTTTACATTTTTATTTTTATTTTCATTCTATTGTTACAGGAGAAAATATTATTTTTATAACAAGCAGGGTGTTATGCATTTGACACACTGCTTGAGTTGGTTTACTCTATAAAATCATTTAGGCTCATTTAAGGAGACAGGAAAAAAGATTTATCCTTCTTCATGTAGTTTCAGATTCAATAAACCTTCTAATGAAAGGAAACAATCAAACTGTGAGGTGATCATCTTCATGATCTTGTGGACTACCAATGTTAAATTTGATTGACTTGGTTTCAGATCAAAATCTTTGATTAAAAAGAACATCCTCTGCTGCAAAACTAATTTCCCCCCCCCCCAGGTAGCAAGTACAAGTAAACATTGATACAGCCAAACAGCTTCTGCCTCCCATTGTCTACTTGAACCTAACCACGCCATAATCTTAGCAACCTCTTAATACAGCGGTGTCATGCTCGAAATACGTTTTGCTTCAAACTGGTCATAGGCATGTCTGGTTCTCAAGAATAACAAGAAGCTAGAAGTTAAGCCCAACACCGATAAGCATCCCCACCATACAAACGTTAAGAAATAGCACTGCCTTCCCATGCACACCGCCGAGTCAGTGATGATGTTTAGGCTAAAGCTTACATGAGAATCATACACTATAGCTGCTAGAAAACCATAAACAAGTGATCCTACTGGGATATTGGTGATAAGAATGTTGTGATTGACACCTACACTATTTGGCCCAAATAGCTCAGAAGTTATTGAAACTGCTGCGGCAAAGATGAACCCAGAGCTCAATCCAACTAATGCAGTGCTTATATGCAATGCTACTGCATTGCCTGATGCAGCGAGCAAGAAGAAGGCTATTGGGGTTGGCACAAGGGCAATGGTTAGCCACGCGGTCCTTGCAAAGTACATCTTCCTGCAGAAGACATCATTACTGTTTAGCTTAACGTAATGTCTAGGCTGCAACATCTCAAGGATTTTGCAGCACTTTGTTTAGTATTATGACTGAGGTGAAGGCACCATAGTTTATGCAATCTGATGCAGCTGAAATTAGAACTTTAGAAACAAAACAATGTACTATCACTTACGCTCGTATGTAGTCTGGTGCTGCTGAAAGCAAGCGGCCAAAAAAGGAGAAGGATGAATAGAGAGTTACAAGAGTTGTAGTGTTTGAACTTTGTCCAAGTGATTGTGCTATTTGACCTAAATTGTTGCTGTACACGAGGCCAATGGTACCCCCACAGACATATGCAGTGTAGTATAGCCAAAAATCCAACCTGCTTACCAGCAACGACACAGGGTGCTCTTCCCCAAGCATTGCTAATCGATCTTTATTAACCATTGAATCACAGCACCCTTCTTTTTCACCACTGCTCTTCCGCCTTTTAGTTTCATACATAGTTTCATCTCCATTTTCATGATAACTCGACTCACGGGTAATGAGCTCTTTGTGAAGCTCAAGATCATCAACATCCACAAGAATGAAGCCAGAGCCATGAATGCTGAAACTAGAATGGATGGTCCGGTGAAACCATTCTCTAGCATAGACAATACCAGGGATACATAATGGGAAAATTAGTAGAAAAATTGCTCCCCCAAGGAGTAGACGAGCTCTCATTCCATCAGATGAACTTGAACCAAAGAGAAGAAGATAAATTCCTGTGAGGATGGCTAAGAAATTCAAAATTAGAAATATAAGGGAATCACGGCGGACTCCATCAGGAGGAAGGGGGTCTAAAGATGGTTGACGAATAATGGGGATCAGTGATACAACGGAAGTGATGAGGGGAATAAAAGCATTTAAAAGAAGATATATATCGTTTGACGATGAATCTATTGCATTGCCAACGAGAGTGTATAGGGCTGCACTCACACCATTGAAGGCTATCGTGAGAGATAAAGCTAGGGGCCGGTTAGCTGGGAAATTTTGGATGCAAAGAACAAAACATACAGTGTTGAACCAACAAATACTACATCCAGCCAGCAAACAAAGAAGAAACACCTGCAAACAATTTTGCACTAATCAGAAAGTTTTTATGATGATGGATGGCTTTAGAAAAAGAAAATTTAGGAAAATACAAGCACACTCTACTATACTTCATCAAATACTACAATGAAATTATAATCCTATGTCTATTCCCCATTGAAACACAGAATGCATTTACAGTGAGAACAGCGAACGAAGCCTAAGCATCTATACTTGACATTGTTTTCTGTCCACAACAGACTTGCATTGTTTCTCTATATTATTTAGATAACTGCGCTTTCTCACAACACCATGCCACAAACAGCACTCCAAATGTATACCCAGAGGACTCTGGATCTTAATTCTTAATACTGCAGAATTTCACAACTTGAAGAACAAGCACAGAGGAGCCACAATTTCTTTTCAGCTAAACATTTTCTATTTTTCTCTTTATCGGGTTGAGGTCCTGTTCTCTCTGCCGTAAGGGGGGAAAAGACAAAAAAGAAGAGAAATCCATAGGAGTAGGAAAGAGTTCCCTTTTTTTTACTTGTTACTTGCATGTTGAAATCGTCTTTTCCTTCTGCTTTTTTTTTTTTTTTTAATAAAGAGATACATATATTTAGAGTTCATCTTTTACTTTGCAATATCAAGCTTTCGTCAACAAGGCTACATTTCCAAATGGAGAATTTCGCTCCCCTCCTCTGCTTTTCAATGGAAAGTGCTACAGGACTAATTACGTGCCCCTTTAATCTACTTAAAAAGGAAAAGCACGTGCTAAATCGTTTATAACATGAAGAAACTCTAAAAGCAGTTCCTTTTCAAAAGTAAAGGCAAGGTCCCCTTAAGCAGGTCAAATAAATTAGTATGGAAAAACTTAAGAGGAAACATTATGTTGAAAGAGAAAACAGAACATTCGTAGTACAGCTTACAGAATTTCTAATTAAAAACAGGCAAATATTCGTGTATCACCTTCCATAAACACAGCTAAACATATTCATCTAAAAACATGCCATCACATACAATAGACTAGAGGAAAAACAACTTTGATTCATCATATCTAGTGTTTTACATGATGGGATTTACGTGCCACCCTATCAAGTATTTACATCAGAAATCATAGTAGCCACCAGGTATAGATATTTTTCATGTTTTGGCACAGCCAAGGGAAATCAAATCAAAAAGGAAAGGGAAGGACCAATGGAGATATGAAATCTACCATAGCCCGCCAGGCGCCACAAAAGCAAGGAGAGGAAAGATGACAAGAAGACAAAATCAACTAGACAAGCAAACAAGCAATCTCTATGACAACTATTTGTTGTTGGGCATTTGGTGCAATATTCTTATCAGCAGTATGTGGTAGAAAATTTGTGGCATGTAGGAAGAAATGAATAATGAGGTTCGAGAGAGTTTCTACATCTAAATTGGAGTACACAGAGGTTCCTTTTCATGGATATCGACCAGAGGCAACATGCTGTCCAACATCAACACTTGAGACAGTTCATGGTTTTCGTATATAAACAAAACATTGTAGATGGGATTCTACTACGCATTTTCCCCAAAACAATTTCCCTTCTTTTCAAATTACCAGAACAAATGTCATAAGTTCAATGTCGTAACACTGACGCAGCAGGACCAGTACAGTAGGTGCAAGTGCATTCAATATCCAGCAATAATTTCTAGTTACTTCTGTTGAATGGCCTATGATATGATTATCTAACCTCGGACATCAGACTGGACTTTCAGCTTCCTTGCTGGTGTTGTGGTTCGAACAATGGTCAAATTTGGTAACACCTGGGACTCCTAATTTATAAATTTATGATTCAAGTTCCAAAAGGATGGCTCCATTTTATTATTAAATTAAAAAAAAAATTTTAAAAATAAAAAAATATTATTTAAATAAAAATATTTTAAAAAACAATTATTTACACAATACCAATAATATCCGCAGTTTAAATTTTCTGGCCACGAACATCTGAAAAAAGAATTCAAAAAGTAAAAAGGTTGATGATTGCTTTCCGGAAGTGACAAGGCAAACAATGTTGGACCGTGATTAACTTGTAAGGTGGAAATCTTGATAAAAATCAACGGCTCCCTTTTGTACTTGTGTCTATTTTCGACTTTAGATCAAAGCAACATAATTGCTCTTGACATGATGATATGAAATCAAAAACAGGACGCCTGTTCCCCGTTGAAAAAAAGAAGAAGGGGCTGGGGACTCTTTTTTTATTTATTTATTATTATTATTATTATTATTTTAACAATAAATGTATTCTCGTGTATTTCCTGATTGAAACTAGTGATTCAGATTTTTCTTTTCTATTCAATTTGAAATTCAAGCACCTGATAAATAACTTAAATAGTAATTTAACAAGAATTATTTGACACTGGCCTCTAAGGTTATATAACTAATATATTTTTTTATTTAAAAATATATTAAAATAATATTTTTTATCTTTAAAAAATATATTATTTGACGTTCTCGATGATTCTGTTAATTTTTATATTTAAACTCACCAATAATTCACTTTTTGTTTTTTTCAATAACTAATTTGAAAAGGTTATATAAGGAAAAGAGAAAAGGCGAAAGATATGCGATGACGCATGTTACCTGGCATTTTACATCATTAATCACATCGCACATGTTAAAATATTTTAGAGCACTCTTTCTGGAAAGTAGAGAGCCACGTGGAGGACTACGATTCGACCTAATAAACACTTCTCATTTGTGTCCCTCTTTCAATATTCACATAAGAGATTGAATTCACGCATATTTTATTAATATATAATGAATATTACTTCAGATTTATTTTCAGAAAAGTTGTTAATATCTAGTAAATAAGAGTATAACAAAATAAATTAAATATACAAAAATGCCTCAAATATAAATTTATTACGTAGAAATGGAAAAGCAAAACTTAATAATTTTAATTTAAGAGTGTTTGAAATGCGATATTAGTTTCTGTTTAGATGATTTTTTATTTAAAAATATATTAAAATGATATATTTTTAGTTTTTAAAAAATATTTTTGATATCAATATTTAATTAAAAATATAAAAAAAATTAATTTAAAAATAATTAAAAATTTTAATACTCCATCTTTCTGCAGCCACTCAAATATTGTATTTCTCAAAAAAGTATATGAGATATTTTCTTGAGAAATATTCTTGAAAACGAGAACTGAGAAGGGAATAAAATACATTTAACACTTTTGAATTTTGATTAACAGAAGATTGTCACCGTCTCGATCAGGGGAGAGTAGGTATTCCAGCAGGGGTAGCAAGCAACGGAAGAACCAGGCAAATTATCGGCTATTAATAGAAACTTGTAGTGTATCTTCGAGAAATTAAGACCCATAAATGGAAATTAAAACAAAAAACCCAGCATTAGAATCATTATACTCGCAACTTCGATAATCATACCACTTAATCTGAGACGCAAGTTCAAGAAAGATAGAAAAAATCTTGAAACATAAGATTGGTTTCAAAATCGACTCCATAAAAACAACAGAGATCCTATTGCCATAAATAAATCTCATGTTAGAGAAAGAACAAGAGAGAACATACCAGGATATACGGCAAGGAGATGATGTCCCTCATAACAAGCCATTGAAGACCGTAACCAAACAACCCCATGAAAGCCGCCATGAAAAGAACCGCCCATAATGGAAAATACAAGAGAGCCAACCCTGAAGACCATCCAAAAACCTTTCCAAGATCAGAGGCAACAGCCAAGTAATTCAACTGCACCTGAGAGATCCCGAGAACGGATTTTAAATCCGATGAATAAGCAGAGAAATCGAAATTTGTCCCTGTAAATGCTTGAATCCATACAGTTGCCACTAATATCATCCACTTCCTTGACTGTCCGGCCATGGACACTGTCTTTGCTATTAATATAGCTCCAAATAAAGACGCCGGAGATAACAAGTTGCGGCGGCGGTTGGAGCCGATGGCCTTGTCGTCGAATGTTCTAAATTGTTGGAGAAATCGCGTCTCTCAGTCCCTCTACGTGGCCGCATTTATACATGATCAGGTTTTTTTTTTTTTTTTTTTTGCGATAATGATGTCAGTGGTGACCCCTGCACCCTGGTACCTTTCGTCCTTTGCTTGATAGAAATGTTTTTATAATATTTTACCTTATTCACATTCGGAATTTATTTGCCTTTTTTTTTTCCATACGTAAATAAAGTGCCTAATTACTTTATATTAAGTATTTATATTAAGTAAAACAATAACTAAAACAACTTTGAGTCTCTCTGTTAATCAAATACTTCAGTGCTAGAATCATATTGCTATGGATTGAGTTGATCATTATAAATAACATTTTCTTTTTTTAATCATCAAGCTTTTAATTTTTCAATTTTATCCCTCAAAATTATAACACCATGTATTTTTTTACATTTCTTTTAATTTTTATTATCTAACATGTTATGAGTTTTGAGAGGTGTTTGGTGATAAATTAGCCTTCAATTTAGAAATCAAAATTAAATTGGGGTTGGAAATCAAAATGAAAGAATGAAGTCATTATTAGACAAAAACAAAATATGCCACTTTTAGATTTTGGTATTGACAAATTTAGTTTGATCCTTAAAATTTTAACTTTCTTATCTTTATGTCCCTATTATTTTGAAAATTCATATTTCAATATCAAACTTTATTTTCATCACATTTCAGTTCTAGATATTGAGAGAGGAGAGAAAAGATCACCGAAAAGTTTAAAAATTAAAAAAAATGCTTGAATAATCATATTCTAATGATATAAAGGGTTTATATTTTATGTGAATGAATTCATCTTCTTAAATATAGTGCTCTCCTGTAAAAATAATAGAAAAGGTAGATCAAGGTCTATCTAGTTTTTTATTAGTTAAAGTGTTTGTGTTTATAGAGTGGTTTTTGGGTGTTTCAGGGTTGGTGATTGGTTTATTGAGGTTGTTATGATGTTTTTTTAAGGTATTTACAAGTCAAAACAAGCTGAAAATTAAGTTTTCGAAAACAAAAAAACATGAACCTCAATTTCTTAATAAAAAAAAAGATGACTAGAAAATTATCTAAAAGGTGACATGTTGCTCGATTTTAAGAACTAGAGCAGATAATGTGTCATTCGTTCTTAAAAAAAAAATTTGGCGCGAACCAAGGTTTTTTTTATCATAGACCGTACATGTGGGCTCGACGGATTAGGCTTATTGTTGCATGGCCCTTTTGTAGTTTTTCTTCACATTATTTTTTATTTAACTATTAATTAATTTCTTCTTCTCTTATTTTTAAATTATTTGGTTTATCTTTGTTTTTTAAATGGTGATTGCTCTTTAAAAAAAATAAATTAGTGTCATAATACTTTGAAAAAATTAGTTTAATTTGTTTCCAAGTTTTTTTCTTGTTATATTTTATATAAATTAGTTATATTTTGTATGGTGTATTTATGAAAATAGAAATCCTTTGCTGTTGGCAACAATAATTAGTTTCTAAGATAAAATAAATAAAATAAAAAGAATAGTTAGTGTAAAATATTTGCACATATATCTATTTTTTACTTATACTACGAGATTAGCTCTCCATTTTAGTATTTAATCGGTCTTAACAATACTTGTTTGATTTATCAATTAATATATATATTTTTAATTTCATTTATAAATCATAAAAAATATCTTTTCATTTTCCAATTAAAAAAAATTACAATACATGAAAACACATTCATAACATAGTTGTTTCTTTATCTTATATTAAAAATTGACTTGAACCCCTTTTCGTAGTGTAGCATGTCTGAATAAATTAAAGGACTAGTT
>Ga0325404_1004798_pt1 | contig 14329 bp, 11 predicted proteins | sample PopdelMetagenome_18_FD_205664 | JGI IMG/M metagenome (GOLD analysis project Ga0325404, IMG submission 205664) | Populus deltoides microbial communities from Bellville, Georgia, United States - Xylem-Control-R1 | ecosystem: Host-associated > Plants > Phyllosphere > Stem > Wood/Secondary xylem... | reverse complement strand
ATAGACATGTAACTTGCTGCTTTCTTGTGCTACTTGGAAGCTCTAGATTTTCTGTGGTGTTCTAATAGCGCACAACTCTATAAATGTCTGTCTTTCTTTTTAGGCATGGATGCTACATCTATAATTAACTTAATCAAATGATGTGCTTCTTCCAATTCTCCTAATGCATTCTGGAGGATTGAGGAGTTGACTTGTCGGATTCCATAGTTCCTGTGGGGTTGGATTTTAATTACTGTAATTTATAACTGAGTTGTTAATTTGTAAAATCCATGTCTTCTTTAGGAACTTCAATGTAGTGATTGGTCACATCGTCCTCTTACAGAAGAGCAAAAAACATATGCAGCTACTGATGCACACTGCTTGCTCAAAATATTTAATGTCTTCCAGGACAACATTGTCAAAAAAGGTTCGTGGTGGTTAAAAGGTTCATACTTGTGACTTTACAATTTGTATAACTTACTGAATTCATAGTTTAGGATAAATTCAGTATGATTTGTTCTCCAGTTTGTTGACTGGTACTTCAGAGCATACTTGTTTGAAATAATGTTGTAATGCACATTGGATGAGCTTGGAAGCAAACCTTCTTCTGTAGGTAGCTAACATGTAAGCGTTCCCTAGAACTCCATTAAAATTATACTGGCCCAATTGAGAAAAACACATGTTGAAGCAAGTTATTCAGATACCATAAGCAATGTTTGCAACCAAGTATGTGGATGCTGTGCCGCACAACATAGCTCAGACTTCTCTTGTACTTTTGAGTGCATGGTCTTAGTCAAATAGGATTAAAACATGGGATTTTCCTGTTAACAGAGCAGGTGCATTTACAAATTTAGAGAGATTATTGATGGTTTGATCTCTCTTCCTCTGATGTTTATGAGGCCTATGACATTGTTTGAACTGGTTGTAAATGTCTTACTTGTACCTGCAGGCAATTCTTCTAACGACATGGTGGAACTGCATTCTTCTGGTGTAAATCTTGGGTTGAAAGAAATTCTTGAGAAGCATGAAATTGATGATAAAATTATTAGGATCAAATATTTTGAAGCTTCCCATATCTTCCAAGCTACTGTTTCTTCAGAAAACTGCCAAAGAATAGCTGAGGTGGATGTGGCAGTTTCCAGGACATCATCCAGAAATACCATGCCTATGAATGAATCTCTCCTGAAGATAGTGAGAAAATATGGTGAGAAAATTCTGTTGAGAGAATCTGACAGAAAACCAAAAGCTGCCAGAAAGAAAGCGAAAAAACACCCTTCGCCGGTTGCAGTTACCAGAGAAAAGCAGTTGGACAATACCGGTGACTGGCAAGGCCCTCCACCATGGGACTTGTCCTTAGGTGGTGATGGATGCCCTAAGTTCCTATGTGACGTGATGGTAAAAGCATTTCTGTTTTTTTTTTTTTTTTTTCCTGTTGTTTTTTCCATTTCTTCCACTATAAAATTTAAGCTTCCAAAACGAGGCCAAATTCCAATAAATATGGTTAATTACATGCCAGTTTCCTGTGCTTGCAACGGTCTGCAGTCCACACCTTTAGGTGGCAGCCTTTCCTGACAAGGACAGGGCAATTTTGAGATAGGGCTCAATTTAAAATTATATCAACTAAAAATAAGAAATAAATGCATTATCCTATAACCATTCTAGGAAAGAGAACTCTGTATTTCCGCTAGATGTAATAATATTCGCACACTTTTGTTCATAGTAAACAGAATGCTAAATAAAGTATTTGCACAGATTGAAGGCTTGGCAAAACATTTACGGTGTGTGGGTGTGGATGCAGCAATCCCAAGTTCAAAAAAACCAGAATCCAGGTATTTAGAAGGATGCACATGATTGTGTGTAGTTTTTTATTATGTCTTTGAATATCTTTTGGCCATGAGAAGTGAAAGCTATTCACTCTGCTGTTCGTTGTATTTAGGGAGTTATTGGATCAAGCATACAGGGAACAGAGAGTGCTTTTGACACGAGATGCTAAGCTATTGAGACACCAATATTTGATAAAGAATCAAATCTACAGGGTGAAGAATCTTCTTAAAAATGAACAACTACTTGAGGTACATAGTACATGCAAACATACAAGGGTGTGCAACTCTAGTGAAAAACAAATTAGCTTTGCATTTAGCACCACAATTTTAAGTTGGCTGAACTTCAAAAACATTTGATATTTCTGCAGCAAGTACAAGAAACAGGGAAAAGGTCATTTCTTGTGAATTGCCTAATGGTTGATTTTGCATGAAAGTCTTTCACGGACTAGCACCCTTGTCTTAATTTGTGCTTAAGGTTCTTCTCACCATACTGAGTCTCTTTTTGCATATTATAATACAACTAGACGTCAATGGTCTACCTTTTTGGTATTTGTTGTCAATATGTCCATGACAATCTAGGCAATGTTGTGCTGTTGTAAAGGCAGAGGATGAATACATGCAGTTTATTTTTTGTTAATTGAGAGTAATGAAACATGATTGTAGAGGCTAAAATTGAAGAAGTTTGCAGGTAATTGAAACTTTCCAATTACAAATTAATGAGGATCAGCTGATGTCAAGGTGCACGAAGTGCAATGGGAGGTTCATTCAAAAGCCACTGACAACAGAAGAGGCAGTTGAAGCTGCAAAGGGTTTCCAAAGAATTCCCGATTGCTTGTTTAACAAAAATTTAGAGTTCTGGCAGTGCATGGAATGCAATCAACTTTACTGGGAGGTAGTGCTTAGTAACTCAGTTCACTCCTGCTTGTTTTAATTATCTTCCAAAAATGGTTTCACCACGTATCAAACCTTAAATAGTTGAACAATCTTTGAAGGAGGAAGCTGGTATTGTCTAGGAAACTTGTAATATGCATCTGGTACTAGTGCTCTATCCCCAGGAAGCCATGTGAAAGTTTTCTGTGCAGCCTTCACCTTACAATTCACAGAAGCAACATGAATGCATTGAGCATCTAAGGTGGCAATTAGCATTAGATATTAGATATAGTGATCGTAGCTTGAAGTACCGTGCAGAGAATGAAATGGGACAAGGTGCTTATGAGACTATTGATTTGTACCAATACAGGATTGATACAATTCAAACATCCTTATGAAAACATTGAGGGTAGGGACTCACTGGACCTTTTAGGAGCTGTGTGTTATATGTACTAATGAGACAGCAGTATGTTCACTTTAGCAACCAATAAAGTGCTTGCAGTTGCATGCCCTTGTTCAATAGGTTGATGTTTGCATACCATATTTCCTCTGAGGAATCACTACAGTATTAATGTTCCATTAACAAATGTGTAGTTTCTATACTGATGACCATTATTGACTGAAACAGATTCATGGTCATTACCGGGCAGAAAACTCTGTCCTGTGATTTGGTTTATATATTATGCCAAGCATGCATGCAACTTGACACATTATACTCTCCCGTTTGGTTATTTCAGTTTCCAGTCGTCTCTATCTTATGATTTTATTGTTATTATAATTTGCGCATGCACAGATATATGTATCTAGATTTTGCTAACTTGGATGATGTGCTTGTTAATATCACAGGGAACACAATACCACAACGCAGTTCAGAAGTTCATCGATGTCTGCAAGTTGAACGAGTAACTTGAAATTATCATTAATTTTCACCAATTTTTGTGCAAGTTCATGAGTAAATTATCTTGTTTTGCTCGTATCTTGTCATTCAAGTACAGAATTTCCCTGACTTTATATGTATTTGAAAAGCAATCGTGACTTGAAGATAAAGGTTTTCCAACACTCTTTCTTGTCTTCTATTATTGCGAAGATGATATGCCTTTTCTGTTATCGTTTTGTCTTTTCCCTTCCAGTGTGCTAAGAAGCCTGCATCTGATGGCATAATTCAAGATTAGGATTAAAAGGATAATCATAAAAATTGAAGGCACGCACAGATTTAATAATTGGAGGTTTTGGAAGGAAACAAGGAAAATTCAGGTAGGTTGAAAGAAAGAAAAAAGTTTCGATGGCCTGGTACTATAACACACAAGATCAAATAGTGTTTGTTTTGCAAGAAAATGAAGAAAAGTAGGGGGAAACGAGGAAAAGAAATAGGATTTGGAATAAATTAATATATAATTATTTTGTATCCAAACATTTTTTATTTCTTCCATTTCATCATCTCTCCATCTATTTTTCTTTTTGTAGGTGAAAAAAAAGCAAGAACAATATTTTTTAAGAATTTGCTCAGCATTGAAGTGGAACATGTTTTTTTATTTTTTGTGAAATTTTGAATTTTTTATCGCATTCTCAAGCACTCTGAGTTACAATCCAACTCTCAAACACCCTCAGTTGCAAGCCTACAAATCCAACTCACAAGCAAACTAGAAACATCAAAAAGTTGCAACTCACAAGCAAACTAGAGACATTAAAAAGATGCTTTATTTATGTTCTTTTTCCTGGAGCGAGGCATGTGTGAAAGAGTTGATTCTAATTTAAATAAAAATAAAATCATGTTTTAATAATAAAAAAAATTAAGAAGTTAAGAGATTAAGAACTGTGTGTTTAACCAGGTTGGTTAGTAATCAAACGAGTCACAGTGACCTGGTAGATCCGCTGAGCTGTTCTGAATTTTATGACTATGATAAATAAGTTAAAGTTTCCATAATTAACAATCATGGAAAACCCAAGATCAGTGCACACTTCACCTGTAACATTTCCTGTCCAGGCGAACAAAACCAGTAGGCTTCCTCTGCTGTAAAAGTCTTGTCTTCTCAAGCATGACTCCCCGCCCAGGTGTGTAATCATGCAAGGCCTGTCTGTAAACTTTGAAGTATACCTGTCTTCAATGTGGCAAACAAAACCATTGACCATTTGTCGGGCCATAAAAATATGCAGCATGGTTCATTGATTCTCACAGTAAAACACCTGCCCAAATGGATCCTGGCTATCAAGTTTGCTTTTACTGTAAGATTTTAGCCATCATATTTCCAGTCTCACTCAACAAAATCTAGGGTTTTCCCTATTTTCAGATGGCTGTTTCAATTACTACCACTGATCTTTATGTGCTTGGACTTGTCATGAAATAAGAGTACAAATCCGTTCATCCAGCAACTTGCCGACTCGAAATTTAATTTGAACTGAGATTATTTCAAACTAGTTTAAAGAATATTTTTTGTTTCGGGTTTGCGACCCGGGACAGGGTAAGAGTTATGGTGTCTAGTGTTTGTTATCTTTTTTCTTTTTTCCGAAATGAAATTTCTTTTTAAGGAGCAGCATAACCTATAAAGATTTGTCAACACCTCCAATACCTTTTGTCACTGTGTATGAGGTGTCGTCTACTAGCAGATACCCCATGAACAGATGTTGAAGAACAGGACACAGCATGACTAAGCAAAAGCAGGTTCAAAAGAAGTGATGAATGCTTCAATTGACATATTGTGTTGATCATTTGTGTGAGCCCAAGTAGCCCTCCTACAGCTACACATCTGTATACGTTATGATATTCATTAGGGTTTGTTCGGTAGCGTACTGAGATATGGTTGAAACTATGTTTCCAGATTAGTTTTATTTTAATTTTAAAAAATAATTAACACACATCATAATTTTATAATTTTACAGGAGTCTATTGAAATCTCTCTTCTGAAACTTTAAATATAAAAAATATTTATAATTTTAATATTTTTTAAAATTTACATTTTCAAACCGTAACCAGAAAAGCTATTTTAATCCGGGTTTTATAATGACCCACTCAAGATATACATTATTGGTTCAACCGAGTGGATGTAACATCAATGAATAACTTGAGTTAACTGATTTTACCGGATTTAATTGAATTTAAATTGGAACATTTTAATTACTATATCATCATATTTTCTCTCCGATCAATATTTAACAACAATATAATTAATCAATAGATAACCAAATAATAAAGAGGATGTTAAGAGGGGCTTATTTTTTTGTGTTTTAAAAATATTTTTAGAGATATTAAATTTTTTATTTTAAATTTTATATATATATATATATATTATTTTAATGTGTTGATGTTAAAAATAAATTTAAAAAATAAAAAAACATTATTTTAATTTATTTTAAATTAAAAAAAAACATTTAAAAAACAACTATTATTACAATAACAAATGATCTCTAACTCAACAACAATATTAATATTAACATTATATACTATCTCTCTTTTAGTAGGAGAACTAATCTTATTTTTTCTCCTCTTTTATATTGTATTAACATTTATAAAATTTATTTAGATGAAATTATAAATAATAAATTTTTTATAACCAAAGTTTTAAAAGGAAATTTTCAACGGGACTCATACAAAACTATAAGACATACTAATTAGCCAAATATTATTAAAAATAATGCAATTTTGACTATAGGTATTTTTTTAACGGCTCAAAGTTGGAAGTGGCGATGTCAAGTCACACGAATTATTTATATATCAAAGTTTTTATGAGAATCACATGCCTAATAGTCCACAAACATTAAGAAATACAAGAGAACCCAAGAACCTGCAGCAGTGACTTTGGCTATAATTCTTTAGTGATGACTTGTTAAGAACGGAAACTGGAAGGCACTGTTGCGTGTTGGATTACTTTTACTTGGTAACTATGCTTGCTACGCTAGGAAGGTGTCTTGGGTAAACCAATTTGCCCACCAAATGCTAGCATGATTCAAAGAATATTCTTCGTTTTTTTTATTTTTTTTTTAAAATTTAATGTGGATGTCCCGGCCAGTTTGCATGCACCTTGACTAATCCAACGAGCCCTGAAGTTAAAGACCATGTAAGTCTCTAGCGGCTATTATATGAACAACCACAGGGCTTGAATCTGAGACCACAAAGAGAGCAAACCTCTTGGTCTCAAGTTCTTACCACTGGGCTACCATCTAAATGGTTTATTCTTTATTTTTCACACTATGGGTTTTCAATTTTTTTTTAAGTTTTTTTATTCTTGCTATTAGTTATTTAGTGGCTGTTTAAGTGTATAGTAAACGTTTGTTTACAGAGTGTTTTTTCTATAAAAAAAATTATATTAAAATAATTATTTTTAATGTATTTAAAATAATTTAAAAATATATATAAAAATTAATTTAAAACTAAAATAAATAAACTTTTTTAAAAACATGTTTCAATTGTAATGTCAAATACATTTTTTATAAGTCCTGTTTGGAGTTGCGGAAATTCAATTTTTTTATATTTTTATATTATTTTGATATATTAATATAAAATTAAAATTTTTAAAATATATTATTTTAATTTTTTAAAATAAAAAACACTTTAATCAGTCATTCACACTTTTTTTTTACTCCCTTCTATTTTACTAAAGTTCCAATATTACCCCCAAGCCATTAAATGGTAAACTTTTTTAAAAAATAAGAAGGAATTTGAGAAGGAAAAAATGAGAGAAAAAGATTTAAGAAATAAAATAAACATCTAAAAAAAGATACTTTTTTTAAAAAAAAATTATTTAACGTGTTTTTTTATTTGTCTTAAAGTGTATCAAATTTGATGATTTTCCAACTGAAATGTAATTTAAAAAGGAATTTCAAACTCATCTCAAATGCACTATATAAAAAAAAAAACTACAGGAATAAAGGGTAAAATGGAAACTTTCAGAAAATAAATATAAGGATGATATTGACAATTTGAAACTATAGGGATGGAAGTGTAGCATGGATGCATGGATATGTGTGAAAATATAAATTACGCGGAATTTTATGGAGGATATATAGATTTTTCATATGATCTCACCCTCTCTATCATCATCCACTGCACATCTTTCTCCCCTGACCGGTTTCTATTTCCCTTATTTTCTCTCTCTATATATATCTAATCTTTGATCATCATCTCTCATATTTTCTTCAGATTTTTCATCCATTGATCTCCTTTTTGGGATTTTCTCTGCTTTGTTCTTTGATCAATTCAAAGCAGAGCTTTCACTCTTGAAACAAACTTGTTTTTTCTTGCTGATTTGGTTCACTGTAATTGTCTAATCAGATCAGGGAAAACAGGAGAAAAGATGGGATTTCTTGGAAAATTTTATGGGGGCTTTTCTTTTTCTATTTGTTGACTTGTAGGCTGAGAAATTAAAGAAAAAAAAAAGGTTCGCAGAAACAGAGGATATTAGGTCCGAGAAGCAGAGAAGACTGAGACTTTGAGATTTTGGTATGGGTTCTTTGATAAATTCTTGAACTTTATGGTGTTTGTTTTGTATAGATCATAGGGAAAATCCATTTGAAATGGTAAAGTTAAGCATGCAAGTAACTCTTACTCCTTGCTGAAGCCTTTATCGTGAATGATTAGTGTGTTTTTCATGCATCATGATGATGATGGTGTTAACGATGGAGGACCAAAATTGAAAATTTATACAGTTTTCTGCACCTGATCATCCCAGGGAGCCACCCCTTTTAAGGAAAAGGAAAAAAAAAATTGCGTTTTGAATCTTGGAGACTTTTTTTTTTAGTTGGAATGTAAAGATGATTGATTTACTAGTAGTTGCTACTGTTGGTTTGATCAAAACATGCTGCATCAGGGATTATGCCAGCTGGTTTGGATTGGTGGTTTATGTTAGCTTTGGAGGAGAGTTCATTTGCATGTGTTTATTTTGTGGGTTTGAGAATTGAAGTTTGCTGATTGATTTATAATTTTAGGTAAATACATCTTGGATGAGATTCTCTTACTGTGTAAATGTAGTATGAAACACTGAAGCTAAAGTCTTTATTACTATGTTGGATAACAATGTGGTAATCTTTGCCTCTGTTTGTCTGTTTTTATCCAGCTATTTAAATCCTCTACTCTGCCAGGTTTGTGCACTGCGATCATTTGGCAATGGCCATGGATTCCACAACGAGTGGAACCCCAACTATACAATACCATAACATCACTGATCAGCCTGTTACAGCCATTGTTGCTGTTCCTGTCTCAACATATCAACGAAATCAGCGTCATTGCTTTGGGGACTCAATTCCTGGAGAATTCCCCTTAGCTGCCAATCCATCAATTGTCCTCCATGTTCTCACCACATGTAACTTGGATCCTCAAGATCTTGCAAAACTAGAGGCAAGTGATATTTTTCCTTAACTTGTGACTGTGAAGCTTTTTTTTATTTCGTAGAATCGATAGTGCTGCTGATTTGATTTCCAATGTCCATATTGCAGGCAACATGTTCCTTCTTTAGGCAGCCAGCAAGCTTTGCCCCCGACTATGAATTATCCATGTCAGAGCTTGCTGCTCTTGATATGTGTCAAAAAAGAGCCATATTTAAGCCAATGACACCTGAAGAACGCCAAGATTTGAAACAAAGGTGTGGGGGCTCATGGAAACTGGTCCTGAGATTTTTGCTGGCTGGAGAAGCATGTTGCAGGAGGGAGAGATCCCAGGCAATTGCAGGACCTGGTCACAGTATTGCTGTGACATCGAATGGAGTGGCTTACTCCTTTGGCTCTAATAGCTCAGGACAACTTGGGCATGGCACCACTGAAGAGGAATGGCGACCTCGGCAAATCAGGTATGTGTTGTTAGTTGAGGAAAATGAAAAGGGTGATTTCTGTGCTTTAGAAATTTAATGGATCTTCACTGTGTTGCAGATCCCTGCAAGGCATTCGAATTATCCAAGCAGCTGCTGGGCCTGGCAGGACAATGCTGATTAGTGATGCTGGGGAGGTTTATGCCTTTGGAAAGGACTCCTTTGGTGAAGCTGAGTATGGAGTTCAAGGAACTAAAACTGTCACAACTCCACAGCTGGTTGAGTCCTTGAAAAACATATTTGTGGTGCAAGCTGCAATAGGAAATTTCTTCACCGCTGTATTGTCCAGAGAAGGAAGGGTTTATACGTTTTCTTGGGGCAATGATGGCAAACTTGGTCATCAGACCGAGCCAAATGATGTTGTACCCCATCCTTTGTTGGGGGCACTTGAGAACATACCAGTAGTTCAAATTGCAGCTGGATACTGTTACCTTCTTGCTCTGGCCTGTCAACCCAGTGGCATGTGAGTTGCTCCTTGTGTTTACCATGAGACAACATTGCAAAAGAAAAAACTAAAAATTTTCTTAGGAACTTACTTTTTAACCAAGGATAAGCATAAAGGTCTGTTTAAGAAGTAACTGTTATTAACAATTTAATATTTCCTTCTGATCTTTTCAAAGTCCTTGATTTAATTCTATCATGTCTCATCCAACTGTATGGTCATGACTGCTATTGAATCGGCTACAACAGTTTAGCAGTCTCTAATCTTTGTGTTATATTTTGGATGTATATCAGGTCGGTATACTCTGTTGGGTGTGGCTTGGGTGGGAAGCTTGGACATGGATCAAGAACTGATGAGAAGTACCCACGATTGATAGAACAGTTTCAGCTTTTGAACCTTCAGCCAATGGTGGTTGCTGCTGGTGCATGGCATGCTGCTGTGGTAGGAAGGGATGGACGGGTTTGTACATGGGGTTGGGGCCGCTATGGGTGCTTGGGCCATGGAAATGAAGAGTGTGAATCGGTTCCTAAGGTGGTTGATGCTTTGAGCAAGGTCAAAGCTGTTCATGTTGCTACAGGGGATTACACAACCTTCGTGGTATCTGATGATGGTGATGTATACTCATTTGGTTGTGGTGAATCTGCTAGCCTAGGTCATAATAGTGATGGTGATGGACAGGTCTGGCCCTCTTCTGTTTGATCCTATGTTTATATATTGATAGATTTTGTTTCATTAATGTGGAAAGAAAGAAGTTTGCCTGATTTCCTGGTCTCAAGGAACAAATCTTGAACACGCTCAGCCCTTTCTTTACACCTCCATAACATAATTTCGTTGCATGAAGTGCAATTTAAGATCGATGATGTAATTTTTTAATTGCTTACTACTTTATGCAGTCATTACATGATTACATCATTTTTTTTTCCATCTTAACATTAATTGGTGGTCCCCTTATTGCTGGGGTATTCTTGCTTTTCTTTCAATTTTACCACTGTTTCTCTGACATGCTAACTACCAGCTGTTTAATTTCCTGATATTAATGATTTGTGTGCCACTGCCATGTGGAAATTAACCATATTTAGCAAGATATTGAATGATTAACCTTATGGTTGTTATGTCACCACTGATATATAATGGTTACTGAAAAGGTGATTGTAACACGACAAACTGGCAATGCTTCATGTTGAGTTGATTGATTTTAGAATCTCTTTTAAGTATTTTGGTTGTTGTCTTGTCTTAATATGGCCATGATTGTAAAATGCTATCTTTGAATATTGATGTTTGCATGAATGCAGTCGTCCTCCTGGGAAGCATGTTTTAACTTGTAATATTTTTTTTTCTACAGGGAAATAGGCATACTAATGTCTTAAGCCCAGAGCTGGTAACATCGTTGAAGGAGGTGAAGGAGCGAGTGGTGCAGATCAGCCTAACCAACTCCGTATACTGGAATGCTCACACCTTTGCTCTCACTGAATCAGGGAAACTTTTTGCATTTGGTGCCGGAGACAAAGGGCAGCTAGGCATGGAACTTGTTAACAGCCAGACTGAAAGGGGGAATCCAGAACAAGTGGACGTGGATCTAAGGTAGAAATTAACAAGATGTCGTCCCCACTGTTCCTTCAACCATGCTAGTATAATTTATCATCATTGCACATTGCATTTGGTGTTTAGATTTCCTTGTTTATTGTGTACATAGAAACAGAAAAGAATTGTGGAGATTCAAGGCTAGGTAGTAATGGCCAAGGCTCAACCATGTATATGATTCGACATTTAAAAAGATGGTTAGTGTTTGGGCCACAAGTTGTCAATAGTTCATGCATTGTTTAAGGAAGGTTCGTTAATAACCTGTTTGTGTTGATTTGGATTCCTGATTCATTTCATGTTCACTTGACTGTTAGTAGTGGTGAGTGGGTTTTACAGACTTGGGATCATCAACAAAATGTATCCCAATTACTCCGACCACGGTGGTCGGCGAATTCCTCCACAATTCCTCCCATCTTGGGCAGGTTTGTTTTCGCTCATTGTAATTTTCTAATAGAGCCATCCAAGCTAATGAAAAGAATAGAATAAATGCCTGCTCAATGTGCTTTTTTAGTGCGTTTGTTTCTTTTTTATATATTGTGGACACATTTTTTGACATGATTCATAGCCAAAAGTTAAACTATGGAGAAGAGCTCTTCATGTTTCTTTTAACACTTGAGTATTTGATAAGCAAACTATGGTGTTGTGACCGCACAAATGGTGATGAAAGCACTGCACTCAAGAAGGCTTGTGCACTCAACGTGCTTCTACACTAGTTCTGAAGAAACTATTTTATGCGTTACGCGTTGACATTTTTATAAATCTAGGATATTGCTTTTATAAAAATAACAAAAAATAAATAAATTTGCCCGTAAATTCAATTACAAATGAAGGATAGTTTAGATGGAGAAAATTAGATGCCATGAAAACAAACAAAATGATCAACTTACAATAAATATAAAATTACAGGCTTTTACTAATATAATATTCATTTTAAAATATTACTTACAATAATTATAGTGAAGTAGGTCTGATTTTTATTTATTTTCATTTATTTTATTATTATATATAGTTGTCTATTTTAGCTTTTACTTTTCAAATTGTTTTTTATTTGGAAAAAAATATCAAATTACTCTTTTTTAAATTTTTTTATAATTTTGATAAACTGATAAAATTATTTTAATATATTTTTAATAAAAAGACACTTTTAAAATGCATATTATTATACAATTTTTTATACATCTTATTTATTTGTTGCTGCAACATAACATTATTATTATTATTATTATTATTATTATTATTATTATTATTATTATTATTATTAAAAAGTATATTATAACTTACAAGCGGAGAATATATTTTAGTATTAATATTATTAAAAAGATACAGGAGAGAGTCTTCATTGGACAGGAACAAAGTATCATAACAATATCTAAGAAAATGTTGACTCAGCTTCTCTATCTTTGACAAAAGAAAAACACAACACCTGCCTCTTGAAGAATTGCTAGACAAAGCACGTAGCATTGGAAATACGTGCCTTGTCTAATTTCTTAAAAATTTATGGAAATGTAAGATTCCATATGATTTAAAGAAAGAGAATATATAAAATTAATTTTTTTTAAGTGTTTTTAGATGGTTTTGATATTCTGATGTGAAAAATAAATTTTAAAAATAATAAAAAAATATTATGTTAATGTATTTACGAGTACAAAACATTTTAAAAAATAATCATTGCCACAAAGCAAAACAAGCATGTGATGCGGTGTGGTCACATTTTACCTTAATTATAGGTTTGAAAATATTTTGAATTATGTTTTACACATTATAATTTTACATGGATCTCATTGAGAATTATCTTTTTAAAACCTAGATAAAAAAAAATATTATAATTTGTGTATGTATTTGATATTGTGGTGCATGATGCTTTAAAAAAATTACCTTGAAATATATTAAAATAATTTACTTTCAGATTTTGACATCATCGCATAAAAAAATCATTCCAAGACACTAAAAAAATTCATTAATCTAATTTTTTTTGAAGTAAAAAATATTTTTAAAAATTATCAAGAGGTAGCTACCACACTTTAAAGATTAATAGTGTGTTTGAAAATATATTCGCTCAGATATATATTAAAATAATATTTTTTTAAAATTATTTTTTATATCAACAGATTAAAAAACTTTTAAAAAACAAATTTTAAATAAAAATAAATTTAAATTAAAAAAAAAAATTGTTTGAACCGAGTTGCGAAACACACCACGGTACAAACATGAATATTCTTATTTTCCAATGAACGTGAACCATAGGGCATACAAGTGGGTCCTCTGATTTGATCCCACTGTACATGATTTTCCCAATCAAATCACGTTTACCCTTACTAATCAAGAAATATTCTTGAACATAAAGTAGGTCAAACACTCATGTCTGCCTCTTAATTTGATACCCCAGTAATTCACCATTCCATACACGAGAAAACCTAAATCAAGTTTGATGGCTCCCTCGCCACCATTAATTAAAATATTAATTATTCTCAATTATAATTATCTTTAAATCAATTCCTACTCTTCTTTATTAAATTTATCATTAAGAATGCTGACCATCCTTTGCTTTGGTTATTACGGTTTCAGATTTATTGGAAAGCGGATTAAAAGGAGATTTATTTATTTATTTATTTATGATTTTGTAATACCGTAACTCTATGGATCATACAAAGGTAGTACTCGTGGATGGTTATAATGGATTTTATTTTCATGTAAATATAATTTCATCAAAATCGAATAAATGGTTATTCATTCATCTACCCATTCATTCTTTTGTTTAACTAGTCTGTAATTCTATATTCTTTTCGCAACAACATTGTTTTGGAAATTTTTTTATAAAAAAATCAAACTAAATTTTGTTC
>Ga0325404_1004797_pt1 | contig 14331 bp, 6 predicted proteins | sample PopdelMetagenome_18_FD_205664 | JGI IMG/M metagenome (GOLD analysis project Ga0325404, IMG submission 205664) | Populus deltoides microbial communities from Bellville, Georgia, United States - Xylem-Control-R1 | ecosystem: Host-associated > Plants > Phyllosphere > Stem > Wood/Secondary xylem... | reverse complement strand
TGAGAAATAAGGGAAGGAAAAACATAAAATGACCATTCAGGTGTAATGCAAATATTACAATTACAAGGTATACTTAAAAAAGGTTAGGTAAATCGTTGTTTTAATCCACAATATTGAATTGTTTTATATTTTTGTTCTCATACTTTTTTTTTTTAATTGTAGTTTTCCATTCTTGATTTCATGATCATTTTGTCAAAATTTATGAATGAAAAAAAAACATTAATAGAGAATCAAAATGTAAAACGAGAAGCTCTATAACTAATTTCAAATTTGGTAGAAAGAGTTCTCTTGGTATTTGACAGACCAAGCTTAGTTTAGACAAGTTTATTGGCCTGCGCTTTGCAGCGGGTTAATATCAATTTTTTTAATAAAAAAAATATTAAGAGTATAGAGAATAACCTAAATTACTTGGATCCAGCAACCATGCCTCAACAAGCTACCATTTCCACTATGGACCAAGCAAGGGCTGAGCTTGGCAGCCAGCATGGTGGGGGAGCCTTTATCTTGTGATGAACAAACAAACAACTGCACAAGGCTAGAATATGCAAGAGTATATATAGAGATTACATCTGCTCTCCCTCTCATTCACAGGTATGATATTGTAAGCCTTTTCTCTAATGAACCCATCACAGTTATGGTAGAATATGAGTGGAAGCCACCAAGATGCAACCAGTGCAAAGTGTTTGGTCATTCTTGCCCTACTCTGCAGGTGCCCCCCCTCCCCACCCCGGACTTAGGCCAAACTAGATTAGAAACAAGTTTGCCCTATGAATAACCAAAACCATAAAGTCCCCACCCATCCCCAATAGCACCCTTTACCTAGGCAGAAACCACCCAACCTCCCTTAACTAGTCTAAACACAAACCATTCACCTTATGCTACATATACGGTAACCAAACACACCTCCAACCCGCAGACACTTCCACCCCCCTCAGACACCAACAACTTACTTATTAAGGCTAAAAGACTTGGGATCAAGTTATGAATCAGGTAATGACATTCTTGCTATTGAAAAAATTCACCTACCTATTGTTGATATTGAGGATTGTATAGTAAGCAGAATGGACACCTTTAGAACTCAAAAAGAGACCTCAACTTTAACCAAAGATCTAACCACACATACCTTGGAACAATTAAGCCATCACAAAGAACACCAAAATGAGTCTCCCCCTCCTCCCTTAGTCACAAAGAAGAAAGGAGGTAAGAAATGTTAAGAGGCTAAGGGCCTCTAACTTTTGTTACACTCAACCCCCCAACCAATAAATGTTCAGTATATAAAGTTAGAACATTAAGGGCCTTAATGGCCTAAAAAAATAGAAAATGGTTTAAGAGTGGATCAACAAAAACATGATATTATAGGTTTATTGAAAACCAAAATAACCATCAGACATGGATACAGTAGAAGTCGGATTAGGATTACATAATTGAAAATTCATATCCAATGTCAGTCCTACTAACCATTGTTACATATTAGTTGATTGGAACCCTTAAAAACTCCATTTAGAATGCACACACAAAACTCAACAATGGATTACTTGTGATACAACCTTCCCAAACAACAATAACTTTCTTAGAATAACCTTCATATATGGATATAATACCCTAGCTGAAAGAGAAGTCATGTGGAATCATATTAGCCTTCAAAGCCCTTAGAATTCCATTTTTCCCTGGATCTTAATGGGGGATTTTAATGCTACCATGAGACCGCGTGATCGAGTAAAGGAGAGTACTATATGGCACAACCACCACAATGATTTCATCAATTGTACTCAATAGGCTGAACTCATGCAAATTCCTTACTCGGGCATGAGATACACTTGGCATAATGGCCAAACAGGGGACAATATCATATAGAAGAAGCTTGATTGGATATTAGGGAATCCTTCATTTCATAGCCAATAACAAGCTGCTCATTCTCACTTCATGCTAAAGAACCTATTAGATAACAATGTCATGATACTCAAGCTTGATCCTCTAAACCATAAACTGTGCTCCCCATTCAAATTCCTAAATCTATAGGCTGATCATGAAGACTTTCTCCCTGTAGTTAACTCTGTCTAACATACACCAATTAAAGGAAATCTAATGTATCAGCTCACTTCCAAGCTTTGATTACTGAAGAACCATCTAAAAACTTTTCATAAACACCACTATAGCCACATCTCTAGTAGAGTGGCCAAAACCAAAGAAGAATGAGATACAGCTCAACTACAATTGGATAAGAATCCAACAGGAAATGAGTTGAGGATAAACGAAAGGAGACTGGCTAGGAAATACAAACAACTTTGTGATGATAAGAAAGCCTATTTCAAGCAAATATCTAAAGTCCAATGGCTTCATCTTAGGGATAAGAATACCAGTTTCTTTAAAAAATCCCTGATTTATTGGCAAAGCTGAAACAAGATCCACTCCTTGAAGGATGCATCGGGCAACCTCATTAATGATCAGTAGGGGATGGGCAGAGTGGCAATTAATTACTATAAGGATCTCTTTTCAGCACCCATCCCACCATCAGAACATAATACATCCAGTACTTCCCTCCACCCTAAAATGGAGTCGAACTGGATAAGCAAATTACTAATAAGGAGATCAAAGAAGCTCTGAACTCTATCTTAGATGATAAGGCTCTAGGGCCGAATGGCTACACTGCATTGTTCTTCAAATGCAACTGGGCCATTATAGGAGAAGATTTCAAAGTAGCTATCAGGTACTTCTTCAATCATCCCTTTATATCCTGGTGTGTTAATGCCATAAGTATAGTACTAATTCCAAAAACTAAGACTCTCTCCTACATGAATGATTATCAACCAATAGCATGCTGCAATGTCATATATAAATGCATCTCTAAAATCATAGTGACTAGATTGAAGACAACCCTACTAGACATCACAGGTCCCCCCTAGTCAACTTTCATTCCAGGAAGACAAATTTTAGATGTTATACTACTGTCCCAAGAGCTGCTTCATAACTACCATATGCCAAAAGGCCTTGTTAGATGTGCATTAAAGGTAGATATCAATAAGGCATTTGATACATTAAGCTGGCAATTCATCATAAAAGGGCTGAAGGCTATTGGCATCCCATCAACTATGGTAAACTGGATTGAAGTATGCATTACCATCCCTCACTTCTCCATTAACCTAAATAGGGAATTACATGGATTCTTCAAATCTAATAGAGGAATTCGACAAGGAGGACCCTTTATTACCTTATCTTTTTATTCTTGCAATGGAGGGGTTGGGTGGCATATTAAGGAAAGACACACAACATCCCGACTTCATCCACCACTAGAGATGCAAGGAGAATGCTATCATGTTATCATACACCTCAGCTTCGTGGATGACTTGACGATGTTCTGTTATGCTGATCAAAACTCAGTATGAATCCTTAAACACTCACTTGGAAAACTTGTTATGCTTTCAGGACTTTCAATTAATCATACCAAAAGTTCCCTATACTTGTTAGAGGTGGATGGGCAGCTTCATGAATCAATCTAGCAACAACTAGGATTCCAGCAGAAAGCACTTCCTATGAAATATCTAGGAGTCCCTTTCATCACAACCCTCCTAACACACAAAAATTGCTTGTCATTGGTGGAGAGAATCACTTCTAGAATCAAGTTATGGACCTCCTCATCGCTCAACTATGCAGGAAGGCTCCAACTCAAATTAGTCTTTTTCTTAATTCAGGTATACTGTATTACAATTTTCATTCTTCCTTGAGCTACAATCAAGAAGTTGGAAAACAACCACATTAAAACATATATCCTTTGGAAAGATACCTCTTTCAATGCATTAGGAGCCAAGGTAGTATGGGCATCAATATGCTTCTCCAAAATAGAAAGAGGTATGGGAATAGAACGACTGCACACATGGAATAAAGTAGCCACATTAAAACATAAATGGCATCTCCTGACAAATCAGCAGTTAATATGGTCTACCTGGATTCAAACCAATCTTCTTAGATAATGCTTCTTTTGATCCATCAAAATGCCTTTTAACCCTTCATGGTCTTGGAGAAAGATCTTGCAAAGTAAAGAATGGTACAGAGGGTAGATGATTGCATGCATTGGAAATAGGGAAGTAACATCCTTGTGGTATGACTATTGGCTACCAGAAGGAAGAATATGTGACTTCCTTTCTTATAGGATATTCTCCTCCACATGACTACCATGGAATGCCAAGGTGGTTAATATCATCGACAAGGAAAGATAAAATTTTTGAAGAAGCCATCAAGACCTTCAGTATATCTAGAATGCTATAAAAATCAAACTAGCTTCAAACAAAAATGATCACCTAGTTTGGAAAGAGAATAATAAAGGAAAATTTACCATAAACTCGGCTTGGGACATGATTAAGGAATCTAGACCCCCTAACACCATCCACCATCTCCTATGGTACCTTGGACATATTCCATGACAAGCTTTTATCTTATAGCTAGCCTTCCAGAATAGGCTGCAGACCATGAACAACCTTTACAGAGTAAGGATAACAAACAGCCAAACATGTATACTATGTTGTAGACAAAGTGAAATGCATGATCACTTGTTCTTTCAATGCCACTACACCAGATCAATTTGGGAAGCCATATCAAGATAGTCTGGAATCTAGTGGCCTAATATGCAGTGGAACGACCTTCTACAATGGACAACTACAAACTTCATGAAGAGGAAGAATATAGCAAACATTATAGCTTGGCTAATCCTCTCTACCACAGTATATTACATTTGGTTTGAAAGGAATAATAGGATTTTTAGCAACAACCTCCACTCTCCTAAAAATATCAGCACCGAGATCCTCCAACTCATTAGGATTCATTTGGCAAACATAGGCACCAAATGGCCATTCTCAGACGTCATCCGAGAGACAGAGAACATGCAGAACCCATAATGCATTCCATCAGACTCTAAGATCCAACTACATGTCCATTTCCTTTTTGTGTAATGTTAGGCCTGTGAGGTGGAAATGACATATAGGCATTCTAGGGCAAATATGCTTCTATTTTCGCTATTGCATGTATTTCTTTCTTAGACGTAAAAGATTTCAGTAGTGGTAAGGTTTTTTTTCTCCTGTTTTTCTTATTCTGGGGCATGCTCCTTGGATTTTGTAAATACCATTTATTCAATACATCTTAACTTTCCAAAACCCAAGTCTACTTGAACAATAACAATAACAACAACAACCATGTCAGACTCAAACGTCTTGGGTCAGGCAACATGTCAGACCCACGTTACTTGGGTCCGAAAAACATACATGACCTTAATAATAATAATAGTTAATAGTAATTGTGATTGTGATTGTGATATAAACAACAACAACCATATCAAGCTCAAGTGTTTTGGGCCTGACAAACTATGCCATAACCAAGGTGCTTAGGTTTGACAACCATGCCTAATCCAAGTTTAGTTGGGTCTGGCAACATGTTAGGCTCATGTTTACTTGAATAATTATAACAACAACAACAACAATAATAATAGTTAATAGTAATTTATGATTGTGATTGTGATTAGAACAACAACAACTATGCTAGACCCAAGCGCATTGAGTCTGGCAAACCATGCCATACCCAAGGTGTTTGGGTCTGACAACCATACCTAATTCAAGTTTAGTTGGGTCTGGCAACATATCAGACCTACGCTACTTGGGTTTGACAAACATGTCTGACCAAAGTTTACTTATGTCTGATAACATGACAGACCCATATTATTTGGGTTTGGAAAATATGTCATACCCACATTACTTATGTCTGACAACCTTGTCAGACCCAAGCGCCTTGGTTCTAACATCAAACATAGTTACCAGACCTAAGCAAACAACAAACAAAGAGAGGACAATTGTGCACTATAGTTGTCAGGAGAGAGAAAAAAGAAAAAACACAAACAATCAATTATTGGCGGCAATCCAACCATGATATGTCTACACGCATCACTCCATGTTGAAGAAGGCATAATTGCACATCTAGTTATACGATGGATGGCCATATTTAGCCATCGGGAAGCATCTCAAGCGCCTCCTTAATGGCGGGGACTCCGCCCACTCGTTGGGGCATGTGAAACACGTGACGGCATCTTTTTGATTAAAAAATAAAATATATAATGTGAAAAATACTAAAACACTCTCATGGTCCTCTTAATTAACCAAAATACCCCCAAAGGCAAAGCTTCATTTTCATCTTTTTTGAGGCTAAAAGCGTTATTTGCTTGTACTTAAAAATTAGAAAAACCTAGATACTCTTGTGGAAGAAAGCCAAATAAATGTTTATCCATTCGCGAAAAGATGAGAAATTGAAAATGAAACTGCTATTACAATCCACATTGAAATGATTTTTGATTTACAATGATTTCCTCACATCATTTAGCTTTTGTTATAATATATTTATTTTTATTTGGTTGGTTTTTGTTTTTTTAAGTTATTTTGGAGTGTTTAGGGTTGGTAAGTTGTTTATGAAGGTTTTTATAATGTGTGTTTAAATGAAAATGGCTTGAAAAATAGGTTTTTAGGTCAACTCCCTTTGATTTTCTAGCCATTGTCGCCCATTAGAGAACAAGTTGCCTACTTAAAAACAAAAACCCAAAAGTGGATGACGTTCGCTATTAAAGCAAAAAATGTTTTCTTTTTAAACCTAAGTGCATGACACACCTAGGGTTTGTTTTTAGGCCGGACACCTAACTTGTTTTTTTTTTCTTTTTTATTGATTTTTCTCATCTTCATCATTCAAAAATGGGTTTTAGTTTATTTTTTATTAATTTTTTTTCAATTTCATCCTCTAACATTTGATTATTTTGAATTGGGCTTCATAATTTATTTCGATTTGCTTTTTATAGGTTATTATAGTCTCAAACAAACGTTCTAAAATACCATTGAAGGTAAAAAAAAAAAAACAAATTGGCATCAAAGGGCATTTTTATACTTTCACAATGATTTTTTTTGTTATTAGAATTTCAGCCAAGGATAAATTTGGTATTTTACCAAATATAGAAAATAATAAACAATTAAAAAGCACATTGAAACGACCAAAATACCCTTAAAAGAAAAAAAATGAAAATTAGAGTCGAGGGGCTTTTTTGTCCTTTCACGATAATTTTTTGTTATTATTAAGTCAGCTTATGGGCAATTTGGTATTTGAATAAATATAAAAAAACTATATCTTGACCCCCTTTATTGTTGATATTTCAACTTTAGTCATTTTTCTATTGATTTTTAATTTTTGTTCTTCACTCTTTTGTAAAAGTTTTATTGGTTTTTAATTTCATCATTCAATTCAAATGATGGTATTATGTTTACAATTTGGTCCTTATTATTTTGATTTCTAATTTTTTTTCTTAGCCTTCATATAAAAGTTATTATTTTTTTTAATTTCACCATTCAATTAAAAAATTATTTTTATTTTTATTTTTTATGTCAATTGTCATCCTCATTCTTTTGATTGTTTTTTTTTTTGTCTTTTTGCTAAATTGATGTTTTCAATCTCACCCTTCAATCAAATATAAAATTTATTTTATATTTTAATTTTCATCATCATTTTTTTAATTTCTATTTTTTAAAAAATCTTTTTGTATAATTAATCTTTATTTTTTATCCTTCAATATTTGATTTATTGCAAATTGAACTACTTCATTATTTATTTAGATATAGTGTTTTAGGTTTAATGACCCAGGTCACAAGTTTGAAAAGGTAAAATGTGTTTTTTATTTTGTTTAAAGGGCTTTATAATTATTTTTATTTTTTATTGGCTTATTCCAATAAAAAAGGGTTTTGGGAGATATCACAGGTTGTCATTTTTTTTCATTTAATTAAAATAAAGTTAGCTTATTCGACTTAGTCAGATCTATGACCCGAGTGACATATTATCTTTTCTTTTTTAAAACACGCTTGTGACAGGTGAACATAACTTTTATGAAAAAAAGGCATTGAAGCTAGTCTATACCACATTTCCATTAATAAAGCTACTCTAAGTCTCCAATTAAGCTTGCATATGCTTTTGTTAAAGTAACAAGTTTTGAAGTGAGAATCACTTTCTTTTTGTTATTTTATTTTTCTACAAAGAAATAACACCACCTCCATCATATGACCAAGCTCATAGGTAGAGTTTGGCTATTGTCCTGTTAAAAAAGAGGCAAAGATAAGGAAGATGAAAATAAAATTGTGTTTGATAATAATGTATAAGACAAAGTGACTGTCACTAATGATGTTTGCTTATAATGAACAAGAAAATATGAATTTATTTATTTATTTATTTTACCCTTAGTTTCAAACTTAGATATTTAAAAAGTATTTAGATATTATTTTTTTTTACTTTAATATAAATTTATATCAAGAGTTAAAATTAATAATATTATTATAACCCTAGTTATAAAACCTAGATTAGCTTGGCGGGTTGACCCAAAACCCGACTTACTCGAGGTTTGGACCGGTCTGCTTTAAAAAAATAGAGGAAGAATTAACATCACCTGACCCGATCAAAAACTTGGGATAAAACACTGGTCAAAAACCTGTTGATTTTTCTTGAAAATTTTTGGCAAAACAAGGTTGCTTTAATTATTTTTTTCAAAAAAAAATTTGGGTCAACCTGGGTTAACCCTCTCGTCTTGTGACCCGGTCTTGTCCTGGTCGGCCCCTAAGTTGATTTTCAAACTACGATAACAACCACTTTTATTCTTATATTGACCCAAGTTGACCCTATCGACTTGTGACCTGAGCCTTGCCCCGAGCGGACTCTTGAATCGAGTTTTAAAACTATGATAATAACTAGTTTTATCATTATGTTAACTCAAGTCAACAATCAACCCGACTCATGACCTGGGGTTTGCCCCAAGTCAACCTCCAAGTTAAGTTTCAAAACTATAATAATAACCACTTTTAATATTATGTTGATTCAGGTTAACATGACTTGTAACCCGGGCCTCGCTCCATGGCTTAGATCTTACCTGGATCGACCCTCGAGTTGAGTTTTAAAAATATGATAATAATTATTTTTATCATTTCTTGACCTGGGTCAACCCAACTTGTGACTCAGGCCTTGACCCAGATTTACCCATCGAGTTGAGTTTTAAAACTATAATAATAATCATTTTTATCCTTACATGTCTTAGTTTGATAATTTTAGAATTAAATGCTTTTTACAATGATATTTTAGGAATAAAAAATAATAAATATTGTTTCTAGAAACATGTCCCTTTTGTATCTCATGTTTTGAAAATATAGAAATTTAATTCAAAATTACCTTAGAGACATATTTATTTTTATATCTTTGTTTCTTTAACAAAATATATTTTTATTTTTATTATCTATGTATTTTTTATTCCGAGACAATAACAAAATACAATGCTAAAGACTCTTTGGCATTATTAGAATAAAAGAGAAGACAGAATTAATTGGTTTAAATGTAGTAACACCTTTTATCTTTAAGAATTGAAATTATACTTCGAAATAACATGGCTCTTGAATAAATAAAAGTTTTGTTTCTTAAACATTCCGAATAACTGCCAACGTTATTTAACTTAAATGTATTTAATTAATTAATTTCTGCAAAGAAATTTTAAAATAAAACTAGTAGGAAATAATTGTATTGGCAACTTTTGGCTTCAATTATAAAGTGTCAATCTTTAATATTTAATAAATAAAACCCATAAGAGAATATCCACCAAAACGGTAAAGAGGAGGAGGAAGACGAGGAAGCAAGAATACAAAGGGATCTTTTGAAATAGGGAAACGTTGGAATATCTTGAATTTTTTATTTGAGAAACATCTAACCAAAAAAACGTCTTGCTCTGAGATTTATGTCAGCGTTACCAACACAGTGCACAGTGTCCCCAAATCAAAGTTTAGAAATTTAGTAACAATTTGAATCAAATATTATAACTTTTTTTTTTAAGATTAATATGGGTGTCCGGGCCAACTTGCGTGTATCTCGACTAATTTCACTGGCTCTGAAGTTAATGACCATGTAAATTTTCAGTAACCTTGAGATTTGTGAAATTCAAATTGATAATTTTTATAAAACAAACTCCTGACTAGTTGAGATATACTTTTAAGAGTTAATATTATAATTTTAATATAAAAAAAGGAATAGATGCATTTTTAATTCAAATTGAATAAGATAATACACATCTAATCTAAATTGAATCAATAGTTATCAATTTTAATCATGGACACAAAACTCAATGTATTAATGATTTTGAATTGAAAGCATTGAAAAAATCATGCAAAAACTAACGAATTTAGCTTAGATTATTAAACTCCTTTGATCATAACTTCTCAATTAAAAAAAAGGAAAAAAACTCCTTGATAATAACCAACAATGTATGGTGTATAATCTAGTTATTATCGTATTAAGTAATATTTTAAAAGATGTGGAAAAACTATTCTAGCTTCCTCATGCCTTTCGCTTTCTCATTTTTAATATATTATATTATTATAATTATTATATTATAATAATAATTATTATTATATTATAATAATAATTATTATTATATTGTATTATATTATAATATATACTAAAATTAAATGAAACCCTAAATTTTTTTTATTTTTTAATTAATTTTTTCATTTAGTTTAGTTTATTAATGTTAAATTTCTTTATATTTAATTATCAAATTTTAATGACACGTATCCCGGACTTGACGGGTTAACCAGTTAATTTTGGGTAAACCCGTCAATTGTTTTTTTCTATTTAGTTATCAAACTTTCATGACACGAATCCCAGGTTTGACGGGTTAACCTGGTTTGAAGGGTTAACACAGTTAATTCAAATTTTTTTCTTTTTCTTTATTAGTTGTTTTCTTCCTATTGGTTTTTTTCCCTTTGTTTTTTTCTTTTTAACTATTTAATTATCACACTTTTATGACACGACCTTAAAGCCAGATCCACATTTAATGCTCTAGGGTCTGGTGTTGCAGCCAAGCTCATTTAAACTTAAGTCATATAGGCATAATGTTATTATTAATATTATAAATAGTATTCTTGGGTCAAGCATTGCAGCTAGACCCAAGGCTTTTGAGTATATCTTTGCAGAAAGACCTAACACTCTTAGATCTTAGCATTTTTTGATATTTTTTATGCAAGAAAAAAAATTAACCCGTGGCATATGCCTTTGTTTTTTTTCTTTTCCTTTGTAAGCCCTTTTACTTTGAATAGCACGGTGCAATCCACAATGAAAAAACTTATGCCTTTAGTTTATTTTTTTTGTCTATAGTTTTTTAATATTAAATTTTTTCTGTTTAATTATCAGGCTTTCATGACACAGATCCCAAGTTTGATGGTTTAACCCAGTTGATTTAGATTTTTTTTTCTTCATTAGTTTTTTCCTTCCTATAGGTATTTTTCTCTTTACTTTTTCCTTTTTAATTAATCTTTTTTTTTAAATTTAGTTCATTAATATTAAATCTTTTTTCTATTTAGTTATCACACTTTCATGACACGAATTTCAAGTTTGACGGGTTAACCTGATTGACGAGTTAACCCAATTGATTCAGATTTTTTTTCTTTTTTCTCATTAGTTTTTTTTTCTGTTGATTTTTTTTCTTTGTTTTTTTCTTTTTAATTAATCTATCTAATTATCACACTTTTATGACACGACCTTGCAGCCAGACCTACATCCAATACTATTGGGTCTGGTATTGTAGCCAAACTCACTTAAACTTGGGTCATGCAAATTTAATGTTATTATTAATATTATAAATATTACTCTTAGATCAGACGTTGTAGTCAAACCCAAGACTCTTGGGTATAGCTTTGCAGAAAGACCTAACACTTTTAAACTTTAATTTTTTTTCATATTTTTTATGCAAAACAAATTGACCCGCGGCATCGCGCGGGTCATGTAACTAGTATGTTTTTAGCTATTGTCCCCAATTCTGTCAAATATGTCATTATATATATTAAAAGGAAATTTTTTTTACTATTCCGTGGGTCATGTAACTAGTATGTTTTTAGCTATTGTCCTCAATTATGTCAAACATGTCATTATATATATTAAAAGGAAATGTTTTTTTACTATAAAAAATAGTACAATTAAATTTTTCTCTAAATTTTTTATTGTAACGATGGCAAATCTGTAATTTTTTTATTTTGAAAATAATTTTGTCTTATATTTTTTTTATACTTGATATTTTTATCTTTTTATACTTGGCCTATTTATCACCTTTTTTTCTTATTTTCATTTTTTTGTACTAATTTTTTAGTTTTCCCATTTTTCTTCTTTAATTTTTTTTCTTGGAAAAAATGTTATTTTTTATTCTTTACATTTTGAATATTTATGACTTTATATTTGACCTATTTATACCATTCTTTTTGTTCTTATCTTTTTTTTGTAATTTTTTTATTTACACTTTTTTTTTAAAAAATTATTATACAAAGAATAAGTAAATGTTGTTTCAATATAGCAATTGTAACATTGTCTTATTTTTCTACTACGTTAAAAATAAGTATGAGATCTTACATGTTTTTATTAATGCATATGATCTTTATTATATTTTATTATATATAATAATCAAATTTTTTATTCACAGTTATAAATGCATATGATCGTTGTAAAAAAACACGTTAATAACACCTATATATTAATTCATTTACGTTAGATAAGAAATTACTTGTCTTGCAGCTAGGCAACTCGAATAGACATGTCAACACTTTCTTTTTTTTTGCATTTATTGGCATAGATAATTCTTGATTTATTTAATTAAATGTATGTATATGCTTTTTGATTTATAATTAGGATTTTTATTGTAAAAAAACACATTTAAAAGTTTGTATATTTTTTTACCAAAAACTTATCTAAATTCCAATGAAATGCAGATCAAATAACTAGTAGCTTCTTGTTGAGACCAAAATTGCAACTATTTATTTATTTTGATCATATTTTTAAGGTCTGAGTGAAAAAAAAAGTCTTTTAAATTAATGCACAATAAGCTAGACAAATTATAGAATTAGTCCTTGATGTATTTTCCCAATTCTCAATTAAGACCCAAACAATTATTTTATCAAAGAGGGCATCAAACAAATTGGGTGAAAAAATCAAGTAAATTATTATTTAATTTGACACTGTTATCAATATTTTTAATCTTAAAAACCATTATCTTGATTAAAGCTAGCCGTCAGTACTTTTTCAAACTATCCAAAATATCTTACTAAAATACCATTTCGTTGTGTACATTATTAGTGAGCAAAATTGAAAAAAAATTATCTATAAATGAAGAATATATATATATATATATATATATATATATATTATAAATGAAACTAATAATGTCCTATAAATGAAGAATATATTGCGCTAAAAGCACAAAATAACTAAACATGTATAAGCAAAACATTGAACTATCCTAGTAAATTAAAAATAGTAATGAAATAGCATAATTTAAATATATTACGATTAAAATATATAATATTTTATAAATATTGTAATTTTAGAGCGGATAATTTATCCTATTACATTTCAAAATCACGATAAATAATTTTTTTGTGAAATTAAACCCTTACCTCCCTTCTTCTCCCCCGACAAAAACCGACACTCCCCCCTCTCTCTCTAAAAAATTGACTGCCAGCCCCTCCCTCTCTAAATATCTACAAAATGACTGGTTTTTCACCATAAAATACCCATCTCCTTCATCTCCAAGCCTCAAAACGCATTTTTCTCATTGAAATTCTAAAAAATAAAAAACTGGTTTTTTTTGCTATAAAATATATTCTTGCACGTCATTTTGATGCATTTTAACATAAAAAATACTTTAAAAAATAATTATAACTACATTTACAAAAGTTAAACTTCAGTTTCCATTAGAATGCAAAATAATTATATAAAATTATATTGTTTAAATATAACTTAAAAAAATGCTAATAAGCTTATGATTTGTAATATTAGATGATGCAATTAAATTTTTTAAAAATAAATTTAAATACATGCTATTATTTTATTAGAGCCAGCTGGATAAACAACAATTTTTTCAAGTATTTGTTGAATAACTTGTTTTATAGTTTAACCCAACTTTTACGTATTCTTGTCTTGTCGTATAATATTTTTAAGACATGTATTATAGATAAATTGGGTTATGTAGTCCTGTTTGACAGTGTGGTTGTAATTATTTTTTAAAGTATTTTTTATTTAAAAATATATCAAAATAATTTTTTTTTATTTTTTAAAAATTATTTTTGAAATCAACATATTAAAATGATCTAAAAATATAAAAAAAATATTAATTTAAAATAAAAAAAAATAAAAATATTTTTAAAACATAAATACGATCAAAGTACTAAATGATAAAGTAGCAGTTGTGCTCTGGTGAATGGGAATGGATATGTTTTTCTAAAACTTTTTTGAGGTCACCATAACTCT
>Ga0325404_1004793_pt1 | contig 14338 bp, 10 predicted proteins | sample PopdelMetagenome_18_FD_205664 | JGI IMG/M metagenome (GOLD analysis project Ga0325404, IMG submission 205664) | Populus deltoides microbial communities from Bellville, Georgia, United States - Xylem-Control-R1 | ecosystem: Host-associated > Plants > Phyllosphere > Stem > Wood/Secondary xylem... | reverse complement strand
CAGAAATTTGTTTATATTATATAATATATCTCTTTGATCTTTTCATAAACTCAGTATATAGGCTGGAAACCTGTGACCCGATCTTTGAGATCATTCTCAAGTATAACAACGCCACGTACTGAGTATTTTTATTATTACTATTACTATTAATATTATTATTACTGTTACTATTATTGTTGTTATTATTGTTGTTGTTGTTGTTGTTTTATTAATTATAATTTATACAATTAACCTCTCTGTGGTTCGACCCCGGTCTTACCGGGTTATTTATTACTGTGACACTCCTGCACTTGGGATAAGACATCAACTCTTTGATCGTGTCAGCTGTTAACAGAGTCTGTCATTTTATGCATGCTCCTACAGATTCTCATTGGGCTACCGTGAAACGCATCCTGCATTATCTTCGGGGTATGGCATCCCATGGCTTGCATATTACTCGTAGTTCCTCTTTTGCCTTACATGGTTTTACAGATGCAGATTGGGCAGGCAGTGTTGAGGATAGAAAATCTACGGGTGGTTACCTTGTGTTCTTTGGTCAGACGCCGATTTCGTGGAAATCTAGTAGGTAACGCACAATTGCTTGCTCTTCTACTGAAACTGAGTACAAAGCCTTAGCCGATGGCACTGCTGAGGTTATATGCCTTTAGTACTTATTAACAGATCTCCAGATTCCATCTGCTTCTGCTCCTATCATCTGGTGTGACAATCTTGGTGCCACCTATTTGTCTGCGAATCCTGTCTTTCATGCTCGCACAAAACATGTTAAGGTCGATTATCATTTTGTCCGACATAGAGTTGCCAAGAAGGAAATTCAGATTCGTTTTATTTCCTCTCGGGATCAACTTGTTGATGTCTTCACTAAGCCACTTCCTACTTCTTCCTTTACTGTTTTTCGTTTCAAGTTTCGGGTTGATCCTCCACCCTCAGCTTGAGAGGACATATTATAGAATGTACTTATATAGGAAATACTGTATACGAAATATTATCTACATACTTTTGTGTGGTAACCTCCACCATTGTTATTGTATATTGCCCTATACATATATATGGAAAGGATTGGCTAATCATTTGGTTAAACCTCCCAATTATTCTCATACTAAATCAATAGTTACTGCAGGAAGAGATAAACATTGTGGGAACAGTCAATAAATAAGCCTAAGAGATTTGCTTGCAACTTGGGTTCGATGGACAGTGACACTGACTTGGATTTTTCATACGCTAAGTAGGTTTTTTGTTGATAAAGTAGCAATAAGGGTGCACAAGAACAATGGAGAACCAAATAATTTCTTCCCCAATGAGAAGCCCATGTACCTTTTTTCAAGTATCTGGAACGCCGATGATTGGGCTACTAGAGGAGGGCTAGAGAAGACAGACCGGGAAAAGGCCCCATTTGTGTCCTCTTACAACGACTTCACTGTTGAAGCTTGTCAATGGGAAGATCCATACCCTGCCTGTGTATCAACAACGACTAAATACTGGTGGGATCAATACGATGCTTGGCATCTCTCAGATGAACAGAAAATGGACTATGCCTGGGTCCAAAGAAACCTTGTGATCTATGATTATTGCAAAGACACTGAAAGATTCCCAGCGCTGCCAGTGGAGTGCAAATTGAGCCCATGGGATTGATGGGCAAGTGATGAGTTAATTGTTATTCTTCAGCATCATATATTTTTTCTATTTCCTTTTTGTCTTTTTCTTGGTTACCGTTTTGAGATGGGTATAAATCACAATGTATTTTTCTGCCAGCTATTCTATTTCACTATTGCACATCTATTTAATTTATTCAATTATTTATATTCAATTCAAATATAAATTTCTGTACTTTGTCCATCCTGTAAAGTGTTTTTCTCTATCTTCTTAAAGTCCAATAAAAATATAATCAATGAAAAACACTTTGTACAATGAGAAAAATTTAACTTCATTTTTTTTTAAATAGTTTTATTTTTATTTTGGGTAAAATATATTTTTTAAAAGTTATAAGATTTTAAAAATATCTTGTTATAAATGTTGATTATATTAAATTTCACCTATATATTTTGTTTTGAATTATTTATTTATTTATTATTTTTTCAATTTTATCCCTTAAAATTTGATTTAACTTGATTTTTATATTAACTTGGGTCTTTATTTTTTTTATTTTTATTTATTTTTCTTCTATACTTTTCTTAATTGAATTTTTTTATCTTGTTATTTGGTTTCTATTCTTTTGATATTTACTTGTCTTTCAATTTTTTTTCTGTCAGATTTAGTTCTTATTTTTTTATAACTATATTTTTTATTTTAGATAATTTATAAAATTAAATTTTTTTTTTAATTTCATCCTTCAACTTTTTCATCAATTGCTTTTGATCCCTATTCTTTAATAAACTTGAAAAATATTTAAAAATATTAATAAGTTATTTTCTAACTTATTTTTCACAGCATAGCTAAATACTATAAAATATTTTCCAATTTATTTTTCATGGTATTGTTAAATATAAGAAAATAATCAACTTTTTAAAAATTTACTTTCCATGAAAAATATTTAAAAAAAAACACTTTCCGATAGATAAATTAGGTAAGTAGAAGGATTTACAGTATATCGTTTTTTGGCAACCCACTAATAGTTCTTGTATCTTGATTTTCTATTTTTATATTTTATTATTAAAAAGTGTTCAATATTATTTCAATGTAAAGCCACTTAGACGAAAAGGGTACAATGTAAGAATAAATAGCATAATATAGTTGATGTAAAATAAATAAAAATAATATATCCTTCTTATAATTAAAAAAAAATCATTCTCATTTGTTATTTTTATTCTCACCTTCCACTATGAAAATAAAATTAGATTTATTTTTTATTTTCATTTCGATTTTGTCCTTTTAACCAAATAGGCTCTAATTTTTATCAATTTCTAAAAGAAACATTCTTGGACTAACCGACTATGAATTTGGCTTAATCATCAAAACATGAGGGCTACCTCAATCGTTTGGTGGTGAGATTTATACAATATGGAGTCGTGCCTACACAATTATTCTTAAAATGATGCAACTTACAAGTCCTTTCAATTCTCTTAAAAGAGAAGAGGAATGCTATATATATATATTTTTTATATAGTTGACGATTATATTATTTGATGGCCTATCAAAACATACCTTCTAGATTTTTTAAATTGTTTTTTCAAATTTTGTCTAGTTTAATATCTACATTGATCGACGCTTCATTTGACCATTCGTTAATGATCCGGTTGCTTCTCTCTCTCTCTATATATATATACATATAAAATTGGAAAAAATATTGCTTAAATATATAATTTAGGCCGCCTCTGTAAGCTTTAAACTTTCAGATATGGGGGGATCATGAGTTTGACTTTTATATAGAATTTTATATGGTTTCAAGGGTGATTTATTTGACGAGGACATAAATTATTTAATTTAAACAAATAATGACCAAGAACAGAATATGAAGAATTAATTAGCACTGGTCATCGACACATATATGTGATCCTTTCACACCACATAACCTTTAATTTCATGCTATAAATACTACCTCTTGATCCTCCTCTTGTTTCAGTATCACAAAAACATCTTCCAAATCAACAAAATCTCTCCCCACCTTCTCAGTCTTTTAAAATCCTAAGTTAAAATGGGTGTCATCACTTTGGAAAATGAGTTTGCTGTTGCTGTCGCCCCAGCCAAGCTTTTCAAGGCATACTGCCTTGAGACCGACACTCTTTTGCCTAAAATTCTACCAGAGCACATTAAGAGCTCTGAGATAACTGAAGGAAATGGAGGGCCTGGAACCATCAGGAAGATCACTTTTGCTGAAGGTTAGTGTATTATATGTTGCAATTACTTTTAATTATATTAATTATATTGAAATCAGCATAACACTCGCTATATGTCCCGCACAAAGAAGTAACAAATTGATTTTGCACTTGCAGGAAAAGATCTCAGTTATGCCAAGCAGAAGATTGAGGCAATTGACGAAGAGAACTTGACCTACAGCTTCAGCTTGATTGAAGCCAATGTTTGGAAGGATGCAGTTGAAAAGGTGACTTATGAGCACAAGTTCGTGGCAACTCCAGAGGGAGGTTCCATTTGCAAGAGAACCAGCACATATTACATAAAGGGTGATGCTGAGATCAACAAAGACCAAATCAAGGACGTGTATGGCAAAAAGACCGCAGGCTTGTTCAAGGCTGTTGAAGCCTACTTCTTGGCAAATCCAGATGCCTAAATATGAAATTCCCGTGTGTGTGTGTGTGGCCTTTTTCTTTGTTGTCTTTGGCAGTGTGGTTATTGCCTTTTCTTCTTCCTTTGGGTAAATTTTCCATCCTTGTTACTGGCAAAAAAACTCGAGAGTACAGAAGTATATCTTCTATTACTTTAACAGTATTTGATTATGTGGTCATTTGGTTAATTGTATTGAAGCAGTTCTTTTCAATAGTTGATGTTATTGGTATTGTTTTCAAAATACATAATAAAAATCATCATCTCGTCAAGTGTTTACTTTGAATCGGAGCCATTATAGCTCACAGATGCCTCAATCTTTCTTATACCTTACCACCACCATCCCTTAAACTTGATGGATCAAATTATCTAAGCTGGCAGTCCCAATTTCTGCCCTTTCTAAACAGTAATGATCTTCTAGAGTTAGTTGTTGAAGGTTTTGACCCTGAAAAGCAATGTTGATAATTCAGTCAATCCATCTTATACAACGTGGTATAAGAAAGAACAAGATCCATTGGGTATTATATTATGATCTATTGTCTATATCTTGTTGGAATAGTGTATGGTTTAAACACATTCAAACAAGTATGGACTGCTTTTAAGACTAAATTTTCTAATCAATCACAATCTCATGATCCGTCTTAGAAATTTTATTTTGTGTTGTTATCCGGTTTTATGATCAGTGTTACAAGTTCTAAATATTGAATTAGGTTAGCTTCAGTCATATTTATTTTTTATTTTTTATTTCATTTATCATCATCATTAGATTAGTTGGTAATTTACATCAATATAATCTAAAACCAATAGTATGAAATGAAGTGTTAGTGAAAATGATACACTCATTACATACATGCAAACATACAAATACATTTTAATCCAAAATAGACAAGCAATTTAATTATCTTCTTGATAAGATAATTTATAGCATGTATATTTTTCATTATTCATGCTTGATTTTGAAATATTTTGGATGTGTTGCATAAGTTAATTAGAATTTTGGAACCTTTTTTGAACTATTGACCTCGTGGGAAATTAATGTGTTTTCAGATACTAGATTATTAAATAGGCAGAATCCAACAGTAAAGTCGAAAACTAATTGATTTTAAGCTGCAAAAGAAGTTACATAACTAAGTTCTAGGTGTTTATCACCATTTTCAAAATCTAAGATGAAGATCTACAAAACATATGAAGGGCATAAAACTCAGTTTTTTTTATTTTGAAGCCCAAAGATCAAGTCGAAAAATAAGGATTGATTCGAACCCAAAATTCCTGCATTCCAAATGCTGTCTAGAGTTATGGCCCATATCTCAAGTCTCAGAGGTCCAAAAATTGCAAGATTAGAGTTGCTAAAAAGAAGATTTGATTTTCTACCTCAAATCTGACCTACAATATCAGGATAGGAAGGAATACAAAACAAAGAAAGGAACTTTCTTAATTCAACAGGGGATACAAAGGCGAGAGTATAAGAGAAAAAGGAAGGATCAGCTAGGGAAACAAAAAAAACAGAAAGAGACCCTTCAATACACCAAAAAGAAGAGAAAAGGCAGGACAAAAGGAGAGTAAAAAAACAGAGAAAAACAGGGGGTCGAAAATCAAAGCAAATTGAAAGACACCTAGCTATTCTACTGTCATTTTCTGCTTTTGAGTGATGTTCATCATATCAAGTTTGTTTCTCTTTAATTTAACCATGAAGTAGACTTTTATTCTGGGATTTTTGATGTAACCTTACTATGAATATGTGAACAATTTCTTTGATTGAATTATTACATTAGTTATTGAGTATTTCATTCTATGCTTAATGCTTGTGTATGTTTGACCAACATTTGCATGATTTGAGATTCAATTTGAGATTGAGAAGTGATTGTTGTTTTAGACAGTGTTTGAAATACCTTAAGAAATCTATAGGGTAGAGATATCCTATAAAATTTTGTATGTAATCGTTAAAGGTTTTACGGTTCTTAATAAATTTTGACAAGTTCAGAAATTTCGTAGAGTATATGAAGTTTGCTTGTCAAAATAATTCATTCATACTCGAAAGAGATTAGCTTTTAAATTAGAAAAACCTGATTGTCAATGCTAGAAATAATTAATTTAATTAAGAACGTTCACATAAGAATAGTTATAATAAGTCAGAAATCTTAAAATCAGTATAATTGAATTCAATATTATTTAATCAGTTAGTTGTTTGTTTTTAATCATTAATTTTTGTTTTGTAAACTATCTCATTCGATTCCTCAAATAAATCATAAATTAAAAGATTTTGATAATTAATAGTAATTTTTACAAATTCTCGTGGAAAGATGTTTTACTCGTCATTTTATTACTTGTTACGATTCATGCACTTGCAAAATTAATTAACACTTCTCATTATTTCAATTTGATCCTTTGATTTAAAAAATATACAAGCACATCAATATTTACTTAAATTGAAAATTGGACATCACTAATTCTATTATAAAATAGGACATTAAGAACATATTATGATAATTCTTTTTATTATTTTCCATATAAAATAAATGAAAAATATGATAAATGGATTGTAAATTGTCATTTTTAAAATATTAATATTTTAATAAATTATTATAAAAAATGGATGAAACAATTAATTGAGAAATTTCGAAACTTTATAACACAACAAAATTCTTAGGTATTTAATTGAGATTCGGGCTATAGATTGAAAACTAATTTAAGTTATATCTTTTATTTATTTATTTACACAATACGCAGTCGTCTATCCACAATTATTCTTAAAAATGATGCAACTTATAAGTCCTTTTTCAATTCTCTCAAAATAGAAAAGGAATACCTTCTAGATTTTTCAACTTATATTTATTTATACCTTCTAGATTTTTAAAATTGTTTTTTCAAATTTTGTCAAGTTATTATACTACTATCTGCATTGGTAGGCGCTTCATTTGACTATTTGCTAATGATATGGGCTGTATCTATTGTCATCCTGTCCGGTGGCTTTTCTTCAACTCTCTCAGCCTATATATATATATATATATATATATATATATATATATATAGAGAGAGAGAGAGAGAGAGAGAGAGAGGAGAGAGAGAAAAAAGATTAATAAAAATTAAAAAAATATTGCTTAAATATAAAATTTAGGCCGCCTCTGTAAGTTTTAAACCTAGATATGGGGATCATGAGTTTTTTTTTGTTTTGTTTTTTTTCCCGTAAGAAATGAGACTGCAATCACATGAAGGAGGAACCTTTTTCAGTATATTTTTAAATATGATAGTAATTTTTTTATTTAAAAATATATTAAAAAAATTTTAAAAAAAATTCTTGAGACTAGCATATTAAAATGATATAAAAAATTAATTTAAAATTAAAAAATTAAAATTTTGCAAAAAAATAATTAAACTATCCAACCAAACACCTCCAAAAACATCCAATCAACTGAATAGAAATTTGTTTTACTACCCAAGTATTTTCAGATATCTCAACTTAATATAATACTAACTCATTCCTCTTTGTTCTTTTGAAAGGGAAAGTAATAACTCACTCATTGTAAGGATCAAGGTATTTGTTTAACTATATAAATACAAAACAACTCAAGTAAACCATCTGAAGAAATTCCCGTCAGTTTGGAATTGTTCAAGTCGTAAATATATAGTTATCTTCCATGAAATTGATGTGCTAGGATTTTCCATAAAGCATACATCGTCAAATAGAATTTTATATGGTTTCAAGGGTGATTTATTTTACCAGGACATAAATTATTTAATTTAAACAAATAATGACCAAGAACATAATATGAAGAATTAATTAGCACTGGTCATCGACACATATATGTGATCCTTTCACACCACATAACCTTCAATTTCATGCTATAAATACTACCTCTTGATCCTCCTCTTGTTTCAGCATCACAAAAACATCTTCAAAATCAACAAAATCTCTCCCCCCCTTCTCAGTCTTTCAAAATCCTAAGTTAAAATGGGTGTCATCACTTTGGAAAATGAGTTTGCTGTTGCTGTCGCCCCAGCCAAGCTTTTCAAGGCATACTGCCTTGAGACCGACACTCTTTTGCCTAAAATTCTACCAGAGCACATTAAGAGCTCTGAGATAACTGAAGGAAATGGAGGGCCTGGAACCATCAGGAAGATCACTTTTGCTGAAGGTTAGTGTATTATATGTTGCAATTACTTTTAATTATATTAATTATATTGAAATCAGCATAACACTCGCTATATGTCCCGCACAAAGAAGTAACAAATTGATTTTGCACTTGCAGGAAAAGATCTCAGTTATGCCAAGCAGAAGATTGAGGCAATTGACGAAGAGAACTTGACCTACAGCTTCAGCTTGATTGAAGCCAATGTTTGGAAGGATGCAGTTGAAAAGGTGACTTATGAGCACAAGTTCGTGGCAACTCCAGAGGGAGGTTCCATTTGCAAGAGAACCAGCACATATTACATAAAGGGTGATGCTGAGATCAACAAAGACCAAATCAAGGACGTGTATGGCAAAAAGACCGCAGGCTTGTTCAAGGTTGTTGAAGCCTACTTCTTGGCAAATCCAGATGCTTAAATATGAAATTCCCGTGTGTGTGTGTGGCCTTTTCTTGGTTGTCTTTGCAGTGTGGTTATTGCCTTTTCTTCTTCCTTTGGGTAAATTTTCCATCCTTGTTACTAGCAAAAAAACTCGAGAGTACAGAAGTATATCTTCTATTACTTTAACAGTATTTGATTATGTGGTCATTTGGTTAATTGTATTGAAGCAGTTATTTTCAATAGTTGATGTTATTGGTATTGTTTGCTAAATACATAATAAAAATCACCATGTCGTCAATTGCCATGCTGGTTATGCACACATAAACTATCCTTTTGGAAAGATTTTATGTTTGTAAAATCCAACGAATAGAATGTATGCACATAACAAAATAATTTATATGACTAGGGGGTGGTTAAATGATTTTCTTATTCAAACTTCACTTTCTCTTTTAATTTTTTTATGTTATTTTCACATCAATTATTATTGTTGTTGTTGTTGTTGTTTTTAATAAAAAAAAATAATAATCTTGACACTTCCTCTCTAAGCTGGTGCATAAATATCACATATGCCTAACTTGTTTAAAGTTGAGAATAATTAGCAAGCTTAATCTATTGGTTAGCCAATCCTTTATGTGTGTGTGTGTGTGTGTGTGTGTGTAGGGCAATATATAATAGTAATGATGGAGGTTACAATACAAGAGTATAACTACAATATTTCCTATACAGTATGCCTACAATATTTTCTATATAGATATTTCCTATATAGATGCATTAATATGCCCCCTCAAATTGAGGGTAAATGATCAACCCGAAACTTGAAATGAAAAGTAGTAAAAAAAGTAGTAGGAAGTGGCTTAGTAAAGACATCTGCAATTTTATCCTTAAATGAAATAAAATGAATCTGGATCTCCTTCTTCACAACTCTATCCCGGACAAAACATGAGGGCTACCTCAATTGTTTGCTGGTGAGATTTCAAGTCAGAATTTGGCTTCATTACTAACCGACTACATCTGATCCGATCCATGGACTTGGATTACTAAGATTCTGGATGGTGAGATAATACACACACACACTTCAGTTAAATGTCTAAACTTAGAGTCACAATATTGTTAAGGTTACTGATAAGAAAAATCCTATTCAGGAAGTTTTTCATATCAAACTTCCTTATGATCTGCAGTCAATCATGCATAATATGGTGCTATAATTCCTTAAGAATATCTATTATGATTATGTACAACTGTAAACTAAATTAGCTCCATATTTATCTTCTTCTTTTACTCTTTTATAATGTAATCCTATATATAAATACAAACTGATGTACAATGTTTAAGTTGATCAGATAAGAATCATACAAAAACATTCTTCTTCTAACTTGGCATTAAAGTCATTATAGCTCACAGATACCTTTTCTTTGATTCTGCTTCCACATAATGTCTCCTTTATTACCTTTACATGATATCAACAACCCTCTCAATCTTTCTCATACCTCACCTCTATCATCCTTTAAACTTGATGGACCAAATTATCTAATCTGCTAGTCCCAATTTTTCTATTATTTCTAAACAGTAATGATCTTCTAGTGTTCGTTGAAGGTTTTGACCCTATCACTGGGAAAACCAATGCTGATAATTCACCCAATCCCTCTTATACAACATGGTATAAGAAAGAAAAAGATCTATTGGGTATTATATTATCATCTCTCAATCTAAATTTTGTTAGAATAGTGTATGGTTTAACCACATCCAAACAAGTCTAGACTGCTCTTAAGACTAGATTTTCTAATCAGTCACAATCTCATAATCCGTGTTTGGATTTGTCTTTTATGTTGTGATCCGGTCTTATGATCATTGTCACAAGTTTTAAAGGTTGAGTTAGGTTGGCTTCGTTCATTTTTATTTTTTAATTTTTAATGTAATCTATCATCATTAGATTTGTTGGTAATTTGGAATTTTCTTTTTCTTTTTTGCCTTTTCTTTCCATAAAGTTATTCTAATATCATGTTCTGAGTTATGGATTCAGCAAGTTTACTGGATTTGACTAGGTCCTTTTTTTCATTGCTTTTTAAGATTTTTTTAATCTCGAGTCAATGACCAGAATCTTAAATATTTTTTTAAAAATGTTTGCGTCATCTTGATATTTTTTTCTACAATGAAAAACAAATAAATAGACTCGTGGTATAGAGCTGGAAACCTATCTAATAATAATCTAAAAATTAATAATATGATAATCTAAAACTAATAATATGAAATGAAGTGTTAGTGATAATGATACACGTCCCCAAGGGGCGTAGCGTGATGGCAAAGGGTTTGAGATCTGCACAGCAGGTCTCGAATTCGAGTCAGGGCATGCACCTCTGGTAAGAGCCTGGGACAGCCGGGGTTTTACTCCCTTACCTGGGCCCACAAAGTGCGCTTTCCGGGGGGTGAGGTTTCCTCGAATCCAAAAAAAAAAGATAATGATACACTCATATGCGAAAACATACAAATACATTTTGATCTTAAATAGACAAGAAATTTAACCATAGTCTTATTATTACAATTTGATCCTTTGGTTTTAAAAATATACAAGCACATCAATATTTACTTAAATTGAAAATGGGACATCACTAATTCTATTATTAAATAGGACATTAAGAACAAATTATTATAATTCTTTTTATTATTTTCCATATAAAATAAATGAGATCATAAATGGATGGTAAATTGTCATTTTTAAAATATTAATATTTAAAAAAAATATTATAAAAAATGGATGAAACAATTAATTGAGAATTTTCAAAAACTTTATAACACAAAAAAATTATTAGGCATTTAATTGACATCTGGGATATAGTTTGAAAACTAATTTAAGTTAAATCTTTTATTTATTTATTATGCAGTCGTGCCTACACAATTATTCTTAAAAATGATGCAACTTATAAGTCCCTTTTCAATTCCCTCAAAAGAGAAAAGGAATACTATATATGTTTTTATTTGATGGCCTATCAAAAGATACCTTCAAAACTGTCCAGCAGCCGTTCTTTATAGCAGAGATCTTCATCTTCTTCTTCTGTTACTTCTCATCTATTATATCCATCAGCAACTGTTCTTTTTAGCAGAGATCTTCATCTTCTTTCTCTGTTACCTCTCATCTGCAATATCTGAAGGTCCTCTTCCTCCTTAAAACCAAACTGCAACCTCTTCTCCCTTGCAACAAGGACAATCAAGAACTTCAACAATCTGCTGCAGTTGCATTAGCACTTCAGTCTTCTTTCTCCCCTGTGGCGCAATCAGTTATCTATGGCGTATCCACTACTACTGCCATCATACCTATTCCTAACACACACTAGATAGTCTCTTTAAAACTCTCGAACACCAATTTTTTGTATTGGAGGATGCAGATGAAACCGTTTCTTTTAAGCCAAAGTGTGTATTCCTTTATTGATGGCACATCATTATATCGTCCTTCACATCTGGCATTTGCTGCAACATATGCACTCTCTGTCAACTTTGCATATTTGTCATGGAAGCAACAAGATCACTTAATCATGAGTGCCCTCCTATCTTCTCTCTCGGTGGAAGTTCTGCACTTGGTTGTGGATTCGAACACCTCCCATGACATTTGGACAACGCTGAAAACAACTCTTGCCTCTCTTTCAAATTCTTAGATTATGCAACTTCAAGGCTCATTCCAAGATTTACAACAGGTTGATGATTCTGTCAGCATCTACTTGTAGAAGGCAAAGACCTTGTTTGATGAACTTGCTGCAGCTGGCAGACCAATCTCCTTGGCCAAATTCAACTTGTATGTGTTTCGAAGGTTACGCAGTGAGTTTAAGGATCTTGTCATCAACTTGTCCACTAAGGATGTTACCATCTCCTATACTGATCTTCATAGCAGTCTTCTTACACATGAGTTTCTTCATAAAGCCTCTCTCCAACCATCTGTAACATCTCCTCTATTACCAACTCCAACGTAGCAATCAGTTACGTTCTTTGTGCAACATCAATCTGGCTTTAGTACTAGCAGACGGGGTCGGTTTTGTGGGGGCTGGAGACCTAACAATCACAATAACTATTAGTGTGGCAATGGCCCAGCTCACAGTTATGCTTCGGGTCAACAATGTGGCCAACATGGAAACTGGTTCTCCTTTGGCTTTAGTACTAGCAGACGGGGTCGGTTTTTTTTATGGTGCATGCTCTCTTTGCTTAATATCCTTGATTATAATAAACATGAAGAATTATGGACTATATACATGTTTTGGTTATTTAAATGATGCATGAATGAATAATAAGAAGCTTGAAACCTTTTTTTATAGGGTTAGGTTTGTTTATCTAGGGTTTGTTGATTAGGAAAGAATTAACTTGACTAAGATTGTATGCTTTACGTTAATCTTAGATTAAAGTTTTTGTTTTAAAAGAAAAAAAATCAACAAAATCGTTTATTTTTAAGGATTAACGTGCGTCAAATTTATCGACGAGTCTCTTATTTATAGGGACCAACATTATTTTTAAAAATAAATCATGAATAAGCTTAGAAATATATCTAGGTAATTAATAGCATGTATAGAATAAATTTATAAGAAAACACATAGTAAAGATAACTTTTTTTTTTCATTTGAAAGGATATGGTAAGGGTGACATTAATCTTCTCTTTAAGCATAACTAACTTAGTAGCTGAATCTTTGAGACCGGTATCAATTTTAGAATTTTTAATTTTATTTAATTATATCATGTATTCATCGTGGTGTGATAACTATGTTAACATACGAAACTGGGTTGGGTTTAAAAATATTGTAGAATAAATCTCATGAAAACATATAACATTATTTTATATAACATTTATGATGGAATTAGATACTAGAGCAGGCATAAAAGAAAGTAAAAATAACCATCATAACATTCCATTACTAATTATTTGTCCATTGCATAGAGAAATAACATAATATTAATAGGTAGAGATAACATATATATATATATAGTTTGCAATATCATGGAGGTGATATGCAATATCTAAGCCCTTTCAGGCATATATAATTAATTAAGGCAGGGCTAGCAACATAAGACAGCTAAATATCCATTAGAATTTTAATGGAGTCTTGATGACCAGAGGTTTGAACCCATGTTGGATACTTGCTTGCCAAACTTTGTCAATGTCAGCCATGGTAGAACCGCATTCATGCTCGTCCCATCCTTCCAAGGCATGCACTATTCCAGCCACACGCCATGCGCTCATCACTCTTCTTGGCAGCCAATTCTGTCATCAAGTATTTTGCAATACAAATTAATTATCTTTCCTAAAATAAGAAAATAATGCAAATAGTACTTTAAATTTCAGCAATATTTAATAATTAATTACCTCGCAAGAGTCCACATTTTCAAGAGATGCAGGGGCTGCCATTGCTGGTATGCTGTGATAGAAGCAATCCTTGCGCAATTTCTTTGGAGGAAATTGCGAGAAGGGAATAAATAATGTTCCTTCTGCTGCCTTCTTTTGGTCCTCTTCTTTTAATCCATCCCCAACTAACCACGTCTACACAACAAAGTTTATTATGATATTAAAAATGTCAATATATATATATATATATATATATATATATATATATATATATATATATATATATATATAAAAAATAAT
>Ga0325404_1004792_pt1 | contig 14342 bp, 7 predicted proteins | sample PopdelMetagenome_18_FD_205664 | JGI IMG/M metagenome (GOLD analysis project Ga0325404, IMG submission 205664) | Populus deltoides microbial communities from Bellville, Georgia, United States - Xylem-Control-R1 | ecosystem: Host-associated > Plants > Phyllosphere > Stem > Wood/Secondary xylem... | reverse complement strand
ACTAATTATAATTTAATCTATGTAGTTTAACAAAGCTAATCTGGTTTCAAAAACTATTATTTTAGTACCTATATTTTTCAATTGGCTTATTACCTAATCCCTTCATCAATTATTTAGCATTTGTTTTTTTTTTTTGAAATACTAGAACAGAAAAAATATTAATATTTTATAAGGTAGTTTTAAATTGTTTTTTCATAAAAATATCTTTTTTTTTTGTCTAGAAATATTTTTGTAAAAACGCATTACCAAATAAATACTCACGTTAAAATGACAAAAAAATTCTCGAAAAAGATCCTGCTATAATGGAAGTGCCTAATAATCTCTCAAGAAAATAGGAATTTGATTAGGAAAGGCTCAAGAGAATATTTAATTATTTATTTATGGGGACTAATAGATTAGTGTTAAACAAATATAAGGACTAAGCTATAATTAACTCAATTAATTTCGTGGAGTTCTAGAAAACCCGTGGAGTTCTAGAAAACCTAAATTTATTTGTCTATAATAATAATAATAATAATGATGATGGCAAATATTAATACAGTAAAATAATATACTTTTTAAAAATTAATTTTTAATATTATTATAATAAAATAATATAAAAAAATTATTTAAAAAAATATTTTTGCACCGTAAACGTAAAAATAAAGAAACTGTTGCTAACTCAAAAAAAGCCCCAAACTCTCTCTATCTCTCTCTCTACACCGCCACACCTCCTCAATCTCTCTCTCTCTCTCTCTCTCTAAAGCTTCCCCAAAATTCCAAAATGCACGACCACAGCACTCTTCACTATCCTCCTCCGATACCGTAGCACCCCTATCGCCGGAACCCTAACGGCACTCGCCCGCCGGCAAATATGCGGCGAGAATTTTTCATTGGACGTCCTTCTTTGTTGGACTCTATTCGAATTCTCCATTCCAATTGGCTCCCTTGCTCCTCCTTTTCAAATTTTAGGTTTTTTTCGTGATCAATAACCACACCGCTAAGAAGAACTAGAGCGACACAAGTAACCGCCTATGGCTCCGGGGCGTAAAAAGGGAGCGAATAAGAAGAAACTTCAGTTTCGTTTGGGTGATCTTGTTCTTGCTAAAGTCAAGGGTTACCCTTCTTGGCCTGCCAAGGTTTTTTCCCCTAATTTTCGATTCATTTTTTTTCTAACTTCACTATCTGTAAATATATTATATAGTTAATCTTATGAATTTGATTCATTCTTTCTTCAGTTTTTTTATCTTTTCGAATTAGTTTCGTGGGTTTTAGTGATGGGTTTTGAAGATTGGTGGGTTCAGTTTATTTTGTTATGTGAATCAATTTGTTTTTCGTGGTGGGTTTTACCATTTTAGTAAGTCGTAAATAATTACAATTTAAAGATGGCTCAAATATTGGTGAAGGGGGTTATTTTTGTTGCTTTACTGATTTTAGTTTAACTTGATTTGGTTCTTTCTGTTGAGCTCTTAAGTTTTCATGCTTGTATGTGTATGCTTATACTTTAATTCTTTCTTGTAATTTGATTAGTTTTGAGGGCATGAAAATTAGGATTAATTGATTCACGGGTTGGTATATATGTGTGCATTTGATTAGATGATGATGGTATAATGGTTTTTTTCTGTGTTATTTTTTTGTGGGTTTTAAAGTAAGGCTCAGTTGGCTTTGATTTGTGTCTTGGTTAATTTTGGTAGTAAATATGTTGTCCCCTTTATATTTGCTTCTTAGCTATTCTCTTTTAAGTGTTTATACTGTTGTTAGGTTGTTTTTGTTCTTTGGTAATTGATTGATTGTTGCTGTAATTTTTGTGGGTTGTGGTAATGAAGATGTTGGTATTAACTGGGTGAAGGCTTCTTCCTGCAACTGTTGTGATATATTTTGTTGAGCTTTTGACAGTTTGTCATTTTGGTTGTGTTTGAGCGATTTCATGGGTTTTTGAATTTCAGATTAGCCGGCCTGAAGATTGGAAGCGAGTCGCTGATGCTAAGAAAGTTTTTGTCTATTTTTTTGGAACTCAAGAAATGTAAGTTTCTTTATGCATTTCTTGTTCAAAATTTGTTCATGCATGGTGAAGGGTTGAGAATGTGGTTATCTTAGTGAGTAAACTGTGCAATAATATGGGCCTTTATATTTCAAGATACGTAGAGTACACAACCTGTGTGGTATTTCTCAGAAACATGGAATTGACAGTTTTCTTCCTTCTAAACCATTTTGGTGTGATTAATAACTGATAGTTTGAGGTCTTTGAAAATGAGAATTTGGGACTGACTGTTGGTATTATTACTACACAACCTGGGAAGCTTGTCTTCAACTAAGAAATGCTTAGTTGAGTACTATTTTGGAGTATGATTTAACATCTAGACCTACTGTAGCTTGTCTTCAACTCTTTGCTCTAATGTAGTAAATACCAGCTATTGAGAAATGAAGGAAAGCAATGACTAGGTTTTTGGATGGGATGGCAATAAAATTTGCTATGTTTATTTGCCACCACACTTAACTTGATTGAGCCAGAGACTTGATTGTGTGCATGGATTAAGTTAGTTGCAACTTGTATTAGAGCTTATTTCTTCCCATTTCTTGTTTTTCCTCTTGCAGTGCTTTTGTTGCCCCTTCTGATATTCAGGTATTCACAAATGAAGTGAAGAATAAATTGTCAGCTCGGTGTCAGAGTAAGAAAGATAGGTTCTTTTCCCAAGCTGTGAAGGAAATCTGTGCAGCTTTTGAAGAGTTGCAGAAGGGAAAGTCAAGTGGATTGGGAGATAATACTGATAGATCAGCACTAGGATCTGAGGGTCACTCTGTTGACTCAATGGAAGAGGATGGGGCAGGGGATGACTTAAATGAGGGGATGGGTAAAGTTGGACAAAGTGGGGTGATGTGGGAATCAGGACGTGAATTTAGTTCTAAGTTAGAGCATTGCTCCAGTAGACGAGGTGAAGCGGGCTCTGAAGGTATGAAGCCTTCTGTTTCATGTGACACTGATGACAGTTCATCCCCAGGTATTTCTTCTGAAAATAAGGTTAAAACATTTGATGGTGAACAACCACAAGAGGTATTATCTGCTTCCAGTTTGGATAATGTTTCCTTTGTAAAGGATGAAGCCTCTTGTAATGGAAATCTGGATGTTAATTGCATGAATAACCTGTGTAATGGTGAGGAGGCAAGGACAAATCCTCATGAGTCTAAGACAGTGGTTTCTGGGGCAGACAGAAAATTGGAATGTGATTCTAGGGAGCAAGTGAAAGGTGGAGAAAAAGGCAAGCATGCTAGTGGCAGAATAAGAGATCCCCCCCCAGGTCCTCCTAAATCAGATTCAGGAGCCAATGGTGGTAGAAAAGCAGAACTATCAAAAGCCAAAAAGGATACTATTATGGTGTTCAATGATATACACAAAAATAAGGTCTTTCAAAAGAAAAGGCGTGCCCAACCTGAACATGGAAAATCTGAGCTTGAAACGACTGAAACTACAAATCCTGCTAAGAAATTAAAGCGTGTAGACATGGAAGATGATGTTACCAAGGGACCCCTCTTAGAAAACATGAGTATTTCACCAAGCTTGAATGTAGTCGATGACAAAGCAGTCAAACAGCCTGTGGCACATGGGAAAAGAGAAATCCTTTTGGCATTAAGAGCCCAAAGTGGTAAAGTTAAATCTGATGCTTTTGCCCAAATAGGTAAAGTGAAATCTAATCTTTCTTCTCAATTAGGTAAGTTTAAACCTGGTACATCTGCCAAGATGAGTAAAGTTGATTGTGATGCATCTGCCCAGACAGTTAAAGTCAAAAGTGATGCTCCTGCACCATGGGGTAACACTAATACTGATGCATCTGAACAAATAAGCAAAGTTAAACTTGATGCATCTGCCGACATTGGCAAAGCTAAACCTGATGCTTCTGATCCAATGAGTAAAGTTAAATCTGATGTTTCAAATGATGAAACTGTGCTGCCTGTATTAAAACGCCGTAAACGGGCAATGGAGGCGATGTGTGACGCTGCTGCTCTCAATTCCGATGACAGAACGGAGAAAAATGCTCTTGAGCTAAATAGTGATTTAGCTTCTATCAATACGAGAGTTTCTATCACCCAACAGCCCAAAAGGCGAAGAGCTGTTTGCCTTTATGATGGCGACAATGAAGATGAAGAAGAAGAACCCAAAACTCCTGTTCATGGAGGAGCTGACAAAAATGTCAGAGCACATGTGTCTGTTTCAGACACTTCCAAGAGAACTAATGTGCACGTTGAAAGTTCTGTTAATCAAGAACACAGAAGTTCTATTAATGCTCAGACAAGTTTGAGGGATTCTACTGGATTAGAGAATAGCCATTCCAAGGAATCATCTTTGCTGATGCAGAACTATCCTCTTTCACCTAGCTGTCCAAAAACTGCAAAGAGGAATGATATTCGTGTCTCTCCAAGTCCTGGCAAATCAGAGTCCGAGCAGATACTGACCAAGGAGGCCAAACCAATCATAACTACCCCTAAGAGGTCTCCTCATCTGCTTCCTGCCACCAAACCAGTTGTGGAACAGCATAAAGCTACCAAGCCCTCCATTAAAGTTTCCACATTGGGCATTCAAAAGAGGGCCCAGGCTGGACCTGGCAAGGTTTCAGGTCCTGTTTTGGATAGTTCAAACACCTCTCAAAATCATGTGCCAAGTCAAAAAAGTAGAGCAGCTTTTTCTGGGGATAGGCCAAAAAGTACTCCTAAAGCAACTTCACAAATGAGTGATCCTACTGTTCCAATGTGTGCTCCATCAGAGTATGATTCTTTTCCTGTTGAAATGTATCTATTTTTACTACATTTTTTGATTCATTTTATAGAGATATTTTCTTGCATAATTGCAGACTGGAAGTTGGTATGGATGATAGAAGCAGCTTTTTGGTCGATTCTAAGACTCTAGATTCTGTTACATCTATGAAACATCTCATTGCTGCTGCTCAAGCAAAAAGGAGACAAGCTCACTCACAACCTTTTCCTCATGGAAACCCTGCTTTTATAGCTCTTAACAGTGCTCAGGGAAGGAGCCCAAGCTCCTCACCGAGCCAAATTTTTTTATTTGGTACTAGCAATGCTGTACAGGCAGATATGCAAGGCTTCTATCATAATACAAATTTAGTTTCTCCATCTTCACATGGTCACCAATCAGCGTCACACAGCCAAGTGGAAGCTGAAGAAATTGAGGAGCAAAGAGTTAGTTCAGGACAGAGGGCTGCTGGAGGTTCATTGAGTGGTGGTACTGAAGCTGCTGTGGCTCGTGATGCTTTTGAAGGGATGATAGAGACTTTATCAAGGACAAAAGAAAGTATTGGACGTGCAACTCGCCTTGCCATTGATTGTGCCAAGTATGGCATTGCAAATGAGGTGGTTTGTTATCCTTCCTTTTATTCTGTTATTTTTCTTGATTGGTTCTCAGAAAAAGAAGAGTTGGTTATTTAAGCTCCATGATTCTTGCTCTTAGTTGTCTTTTCCTCGAAATGTTATTTCCATTATATATTTTTGTAGTTTTATTCATCTCTCTGCAAGAAGGCTGCTTCATATTTTCTTTTCTTTGAGCAAAAAGACTGCTAGATAAATTTGCCTCCCCTTATATATGGGAATTGTTATGGTTGGGATACAGTTATCCTTTATGGTATTCTTTACATTGCAGTCAGGGGTTCTTTGATGCCCTCTGTATAAAATGAGTTAAAAATTGTCAGGACAGTTATAAAATAAGTTAAACTTAATTCATTTTTTTTTGATTGACTGATTCTTTAAAAATTAAAAAGCAATCATACCCTTCTTTTGTTTTTATATAAGTAGTTTGTAATGGATTTTTCATTTCCTCATTTTTTGAAGTTTACTTTTTTTCTATCATGATTTTCCTAGGCTCATGATGTTGTTGTTCTCTTGCCAAAGTTTAATTGAATCAGCTATGGAAGGGTTCCATGATTTGGTGCTGAACAAGCTAAAATGGTTTTGCAGGTTGTAGAACTTCTAATCCGAAAATTGGAAAGTGAGCCTAGTTTCCACCGCAAAGTGGACTTATTTTTTCTTGTAGATTCCATCACCCAGTGTTCACATAATCAAAAAGGTTGCTTTATCCTACTCAACAAGGACTCTATCAATCTTGCTCTTTCAACCCTTGTATATATTAGAGGATCAAAGAATGTCATTCATTCTGTATCAACAATAATGACAGTTGCCGTGGTTATGTTTCTGATTTTTTTCCTTCATTCAGGTATCGCTGGAGCTTTGTATGTCCCTACGGTGCAAGCAACCTTACCACGCCTTGTTGGTGCTGCTGCTCCACCAGGAGCCAGTGCTCGGGAAAATCGTCGTCAGTGTTTAAAGGTTATTTTCCTTTTTATGTCACCATAGAGCTGGTTTGTTTTCATTAGAATAAAAGTTGATCTATTGTTGCTGTCAGGTTTTAAGGTTGTGGCTTGAGAGGAAAATCTTTCCAGAATCTGTTTTGAGGCACTATATGGATGGTATTGGAGGTTCAAATGATGATGCCTCTGCTGGATTTTCCCTTCGACGTCCATCCCAATCTGAGCGAGCTATAGATGATCCAATCAGGGAAATGGAAGGCATGCATGTAGATGAATATGGCAGGTGTGTTTTCTTCCATTTTTATTAATTTTGTTAGTGGCATATTTCTTGTCCCTTGAGGAAATGTTTGCATGGTCCTACACTGTCATGGAAATTTGATACAGGTATGGTCCATGACATGGTTATATTAAAGAAATAGTTTTAGAATTGGAACATAACATTGGAATCGACTATTTCTGTTGGAAAATGTAATATGCACAAATGCATGTGAATGTTAACACAATTATTGCCTAGGGAATTGAACCGGATCCTAGATATGTGATCTGCAGTGTGCCACTTTATGATAAAAAAACATAGGGAGCCATATATTTTCATGCATTTCTGCTTTATTTTTTTTCCTTACAGAAAGGACTGTATTTATAGAACAGATAAGCATTTGCAATAAAAAAAAAGGGGGGGGGGTTCTAGAATAACTGTCAATCATTGGTTAGTCTTTGCACAATACCATGTTGAGTACTATTGGAGAGTGGAAGCATGTGTTTCCACTTGTGTTCTTTGAATTATATGGCAGTCTTCTTGGAGGCTTTTAGAGGGGATACATTTGATTGGACTCTTCCTCTTTTATCCCAATGCTTCAAGGGTTATACTTTGCTGTCATGTGTTAGATCCATTTCCAATTTGTGGTTTTGGGTTTGATAAGTTGCCTTCTGCTTGTCCCTATTGCTATTATTTATGAAAATTGTAAATTTGACCATAAATCAGCTTTGTTTTTTTTTGTAACTTCACAAAAGAAGGGCAAGTATGATTGCCACAAGTATAAATGAACCACAAGCACAAAATTGACTGAACTTGTAACTTTTCACTTAAAACTGAAGTTGATACTCTTAAAGAAATTAAATAATCCTGGAGTATGAGGTGATGTAGCAGATGTTAAGGTGCTAGATGTCATTCCTAGAGCCTAATGTGTAGAAGTATGGAAGACACTTAATACCATAGGTAGTTTTGTATGATTTTGAATACGCATGAGCTTTTGCTCTTTATTTTTGTTTGCTGAAGTCATCTTATTATGTTATGAAACCTTCTGTTATTATCAGTGCAAATTTGTTTAAACCCTCGTGTTTCCATATGGCTTGCCATATTACATGCATTTCTTTGGTCAATAGAGTTTTATTTTTAGATGAAATTTGATTTTGATCAATGGAGAATTTCTTTAAATTTGGGTATTGACTTTAAGATCCATATTGGTTTTCTTGGCTTTGGTACCAGTAATGCCACATTTCAGTTGCCTGGGCTTTTATCTTCTCATGTGTTCGAGGATGATGATGATGATGACTTTCTGAGCAGTCCTTTTAAGGAAGTTAATGTTGTGTTAGGAGTTACAGAATCAACCCATGCTCTAGGAGAGAGAGAAATATTTACTGCGACTGCAAGTGACAGGCGCCATTGCATCTTAGAGGATGTGGATGTTGAACTTGAAATGGAAGATGTGTCTGGACACCCAAAGGATGAAAGACCCTCATCCATAGGTGTTTTTTTTGAAATGGAAGCACAGCCGCATTACTCAGATAGGTTACCAGAACCAGCATTAAATGATTCTGTCCATTTGTTGCCTCTACCAGATGGTTCTCCACCATCGCCTCCTGATTCTCCTCCTCCACCTCCGCCTTTGCCTTCCTCTCCACCGCCGCCACCACCACCTCCACCACTTCCACCTCAACTCTCAACATCTTTGTCACCGCCACCTCCACCTCCACCTCCACCTCTTCCGTCACAACCACCACCTCCTCTTCCCCCTGTGCCACCTTCAGCTCCTCTGCCTACTGTGGTACCACAACCATCTGTACCAACTCAATCTTCGTTACTAGCAAAACCAATACGACCATCTCAGTCATCTGTACAGTCCTCTCCTCATTTGGCATATCAATCAGCTGTACCTCATGAATACTGTACTACACCCAATGTAAGTATTTTGGCTGTCCATTTACTTACATGTGAATGTGTTAGTTTGTTTATTGTGACCTAAAATTTCTGTTCACAGAGTAATCAAATTGTCCAAATGGCTGGAAGTACTCCTCATGGGAATCACATGTTCTTAAATCCTCAAGCTCCTCAACAAAACCCACATTTTCAGCCAGTTAATGCACCTTTTGCACAAAGACCGCTGCATTCAAACCTACCACAAAATGCATCAGGTCACTTCTCATTCACGACCCCTCCAATTCAGCAGCTTCCTTATCCCCGTCAATACTCTATGCCATCACATCCAGATGGTCGGCCACGATTTTCCACTGATGGGAGGATGCCTTCAAGCGAATATGCAGATAATCATCCTGGTGCATGGATGGGTGGAAGAAATCCATCTTATGCAGGCCCTTCTTTTGGCCAGGAAGGTATGTGCAACTGTGTCCCTGTAATTATAGAACACTTGATCTTGTATTTTTAAATCCTCTTGCTACCTGTGCTCGCGTGCATATGTATTGCTTAGACCTTGATCTTTTTTAGTTTTTTTAAAATAAAATTGAATCAGACAGGAAAGTTACCAATTCATATTTTCTCTGTAATTATACTGAACAGTCTGCACAATCCATTCATGCTCTTATCTGGGTGGGATTGAATGATTATGGTTTGAGGAGGTTATTGTGGATGCTAAACCATATTACAATTGATGAATCAATATTTTATTTTAAAAAGCAAATTAACTTCTTGAAACCTATAATTATGAGAGACAAAATGATAACTTACTGTATACTGTTTCTCTCATTTTAATTCATTATTTTATCTTTAATGCACAATGTCTCTTAATGTAATGATCTTGTATCATTATTTACCATTAATGCTATAGATATCATACTATATATTGAGTTTGCACGTGCTTACTTAAAAAAAAGAAAAGAAAAGAAGAAGAAGAAGAAGTGATGGCAGACGCTTGCTTTCCATCTTTGCTCATGTAGGTTACTTTTCTATGTTGCTTCCCATATTAGTGATTCTTTTGGAGTAACCTTTTTGATTGGATGCTTGATTAAGCGTTCAAGTTATCATTCACTAAGATTTGTGGTCTGGAGAGAAAACATAGTTGTAAGGAAGCTTGATTGATTACATGTTATGAATTTTTTTTTACCAATTTAATTTAGTTTTGTCTTCGCTTTAAAACTTGATACCTAAAGTTCACAATCAGTGCTTTGCAGAGCGAGGATGCAAAATGCTTTTACTAGTTTCTAGCTTGTGCACATTATATGTATTTAAAGTTGTTTGCCGTGCTTATGTGCAAGCATTGCAACTGAACCCGGGAGCTTGTTTATTTCTCATTTGGCATGTTTATGCATGTCCTGCAATGTGACTTTAGGGAAGTGTGTTTTATTTTCTGTGTTTGCTTTGGGATGTACTTTTTCTTTGATACACAGGCTAATAGATCATAAAATTTTTTCCTTGGCAGGTCACTTTCGGCTACCACCTCCAAATAATATGGGTTTTCAGGTTGCTCCCTCCAACAAGGTACCTGCTGGAGCTTCCATTCCAGGTGAGCTTGCTTTGTAAAAGATGGTCTCATTTTGCTCATAAGGGACTTTTGTAGTACTTGAGTAAATTGACCTCCAATTTGAATCTAATAATTGCTGTATTGTTTTAGGTCATGGTGTTACACAGATGTTGCCATGCAGACCAGACATGCCTGCCCTTAACTGCTGGAGGCCAGCATAATAAAGAGCCTGAGGGCATCTTAAGTTTTTGAGTAAGTTCATGTTCCTTCTCATTTGTGTTTTTTGGCTAAATTTCTGAAAAATGTTTATGGTCCTCATAAATTTGCATTCCACTTCATTTCAAGAACAGGTCCTCAGATATTTTGCCATAATTTCTGTCACTTATTGTGATAATTGAACCGAAGTGGCATCAACATTAGCGAATCATCTGTCATGTTTGGTGTGATTATAAGTTGAAGTTTATCCTGTATTTAAAGGGTTTCAAATTCATTTCTTTCCTATAATTTCTCACTAAACTTCTTGTAAAATGTTTTTGATTGATCATTCAGTGCAAATTCTTGTGCAATGGCACCATCTAGGGACTGCAATTATTATGATAGTTTAGTGAAGCTTAGTGCATCTCTCTCTCTACATACATACATACATACATACATATACATATATATATATGATGGGAGGATAAATCTGTGGTTAACTTTTCCAGCTCTGTGATCCTGAAATGAGAAAGTGCGCTTGCGTTATCATGCGCCTCAAGGAAGGTTCCCATTTTGGACAAAATACAACTACCTCTTGAAGGCAGTGTTTGAACCTTGTGGAGACTCTTGGCAGGGCTCTGTATAGTGTAATTTCCTGACAAATGTATCCCAGGAACATCTGCTTCTGAGTGTAGGGCCGTGTTTCTTACTTGGTTAGTACATCTGTTTCTTAACTCTTGTAATTACACTGATGTTAGTATATATAGAGATCTTCTAAACCACAAGTTTGAGAAGTGGTGAATTGATTGATTCTTCTAATGCATAACTTTTTTATCTTGTTTTTCTTCTCTGTATAATATTTTGTTCTGTAAGGTTCATTAATAATACAGCAAATGCATTCACTTTCATTTCCATCTTCCTTCTGTGGGGGGCATGCATGGTTCAATCAGAGAACTGGATGCTCAACTGAATGCCTTTTGGTGCATTGTGTCGCTCATAGAGCTTTTTATTTAGTGAATGTTGGTCTATCATCTACCCATGGCCTTGTGCTTGGGAGAATAATAGACTTATGTAGGACAATTCTGAAGTCCATTTGGTTTCCAAGGCAGTCAAACAGGGCTTCTTTGGTCAATTTTTGATGATGACAAAGAAATTTGATTTGGTTGGGTGTTTCCTTTTATTTTGGAGGTATTGGGACATGGCTGTAAATGAGTGGCTGGGTTATGTTTTTCATGAATTGACCTCTAGATTATTCCTTTTTGTTTTTTATTTTGGTTTGGTTATATTATGTAAATAATTTAACTTACAATTGAAAAAAAATTGTATGATGTGGTGGCAGCATGAAAGTTGCAGGAATCCTTTTTCCCTTTCTACTTTTGTTTCATAGGTGAACTTTTAACCCCCTTTTAATCATAAGTGTCAGCTCCTTTGTTATTTGAGTCCTGCTATAAAAGAAATTTCCATTTAGTTCTATAAGCACCATACTGTTGAAAGGCATTCCAGCTTCAGAGGCAGGTGAGCCTGGAAACCTTAGAGATTCAAAATTCTTTCATGTTTGATAATCAAGTACTCAAATTTCAAGTTTCGCATCTAAAATCAGCAACTTAAATTTGGTCTAGTTGTTAATTAGCTAAATTCATATGTGGGCTGTATCTACTGATGTGAATACTTATGTGTAAACAAACTGATGCGGTATTCACATCAACCAAGTAAAAAATCAAGTGTGGCACTATCTTGAAAAGATTTAGAAATAAAAAATTATGAATAACCAAAAACAAATGAGATCCCAATATAAAACAACGAAGGGAGTAGATTAACACAATGAAGGGAGTAGATTGAAATTGATGCATGGATCATAGCATGAAAAATATGATCTTAAATTTAAACTAACAGACTAACAACTTGCAACATGCGAACCCGAGCTGTGTCTAGTACTTTATCATACTTTTTACCCTTAAATCTCTCAGATTTTTTTTTAAAATTTTTTCCCAGATTCTCTGTTGCTTAACTTCTCTTCAACTCTCTTAAGACCTGACTGCTTCGTGAGGCTTTTGATCAGTGATCTCTCTCTCCTCATGTCTTCAATTTTAGTTCATAACCCAATGGTTTGAATAGTGAATGAAAATTGGAAAGGAATACAGACATGGTTTTACTGTGGTTCAAAATTAGCCATTGAATATTAGGGTGAGCTTCCTTGGTTGGTGTTCCATGAACAGATAATTCTGTTTTTTATTTTATTTTATTTTGCTTTGTGGATCAGCAGATGTCGAAGATCATTCTACTAGCAACACATTTCTCTTCTATTGTGTTTCTTTCCCTCAGTTTCACAGACTTCATATCTTGTGCAATGCCTGTATTTCTATCTTTTCTTGGGAGACTGATTTGGTTATTGGAACTTGCTGTTTTCTGTTCATACTCTTAATTCTTTTTTCTTCTCCCTCGGGTCTTATATTAGATTCTGGACTTTAGAGGGGTAAATTTTCTTGTAGCTCGCTTTTTTTTAATCTTGCCAGGCCTTCACCTCCTACTTGTTTCCTCTTGGTCATTATATGTGGAAAGCTGATGGAAACTCTTGGTCATTATATGTGGAAAGCTGAGTTTCCATCTCAGATTCAAGCTTTTATCTGGACAGGTTTTCTCAACAAAATTAAAACTAATGATTTAAGGCCAGCTAGGAAGGCTCACTGTTACTCTTTCTCCTCATATATGTGTTATGGGTGATGGTGGTGGGGAGACTGTAAGCCGCTTCTTCTTTGTCATTCATAGGGGATAAGTGAGGTAGTTTCTTTGGGATTTGCAGGAGACTACGGGTAGTTTCAGGCTCAATGGATGACATTTCTTCTTGATGTTCCTGGAAGGGTTTGCTAAGAACAATGACAGCAAGATCCTTTGCAATCATGCTATTTGTCTGTGGGGTGTGTTATATGGCAGGAGCGGGATGCAATCTTTAGCGACCACTAATTTTGGAGCAGATCTTGCATGGTGAATAGTTCTTTTAGCTTCATTACACTCTTCTGCTCATAAACTCTTTAAGGGAGTCACTAACTGATATCCAAGGAGAATGGAAAGCTCTAGTGTTGCTGAGTTTAGTTAGCTTCTAGTCTCTCGTTCTCTCCACCTTCTGGAAGGTGCCTCATCTTCCTTTTTATAAACCTCTTCTTTATCCAAAACAAACAACAATATATTTTCTTTGCTGATTGATTTAACTGTATGTTAATTTATGATAGATTTAGAATCACTTCTTTGATGTCTTGTTTAATTGCTTAGAGAATTTGTGGAAACTGACCTACTGAAAAGTGTACGTAGAAAACCTTTTAACACTGGGTGATTAGAAATTGTGGTGGTTACAGCTGTGTTCTCCAGAATCAGAGAGTACTGATGGTTTCTTTGGTTGTCATTTATAATCTTAGGTTGTCAAGAAATGTACTCCTTTTAGAATTCACATAATTAGTAAATGGCATTCGCTCCATCTCAGATTCATGCACAGTCAATATATGCAATGTATGCATCTTGACAAGTGACATCTAACTAAGGTTGAGAACTAAATTTGGACTATTTGATTTGCGAGGCTTAATGACTTTATGTGTTGCTTTTTTTTGTGTGGAGGTAGGCGGATTTGACTATAGACCTATATGTAACACTCTGCCCCTACGTTTGACTACAGTTTGAGCATGATTCTTAAACTCAGTTCTGATTTTGTGCATAGAAGCTGCCTGCTGCAATTTTTCTTGGTAAAGGTGGTGAGTTTCTGCTGTCATTATGGATGCCTCAAATTATCTGTAAATCTTTATTCTTGCAGAAGTGGCTAGAAGTTATGGGCCTCTACCTCTTCTTGATCATGTATATTATAGGACGTTCTCAAGGTCTTTTTGGATCTATGCTCACCCCTGTTCATTTGAATTTTATGTTACTTTTAGCTGGGTGGCTTTAACAACCGAGCTACTCTAGGTCTGTTGACTTTTTTCTTCTGGAATTCCGGGTTAGAGAAAATGTTGCGGACTCTTTCATGCATGTTAATCCAATCTTAGCACCTATTTAACAGCATCACTTGAATGTTGCCATTTATTTTCAAAAATAATTTCACAAAATCTTGCACATTCAGAGTTTGATTTTGTCAGGTGAGATTCCTGTGGAGACCTAGAAGTTAGAAATCATAAGAAGG